>Ga0181596_10002685_pt1 | contig 16962 bp, 12 predicted proteins | sample 041ome_6_FD_148655 | JGI IMG/M metagenome (GOLD analysis project Ga0181596, IMG submission 148655) | Coastal salt marsh microbial communities from the Groves Creek Marsh, Skidaway Island, Georgia - 041402US metaG (spades assembly) | ecosystem: Environmental > Aquatic > Marine > Intertidal zone... | reverse complement strand
CGTGATTATACCGACGTTCCTCCTGTCCGAGGAATTGTCATTGGCGCCGGTCCTCACTCGCTCCGCGTCACCGTTGATGTTGAACCCGATGAGGGTGAAGAGCAGACACCCGCTTAAATCATCCATCCCGTGCTTCCATTATTTTCAGTCAGAGACCTCCATGTCCCTCCTCTCGCTCTCCAACGTCACCTTCACCTGGGATGCCGATCCCATTTTGGACGATGTATCTCTCGAAATCGAACGTTACGAACGTATCGGGTTATTAGGCCGCAATGGTGCCGGTAAATCGACGTTGATGAAAATCTTCGCGGGAGAACTCGATCCCGACGAGGGAGGAATCCGCCCTGAAAAAGGTTGCCGTATTGCTCGCCTGGTACAGGAGGTTCCTGCTGATACCGAAGGGACAACTGCGGAAATTGTCGGTCGCGGAGTGAGTCAAGAGCATGCTGCGGAACGAGCGCATCTGGTTTCCAAGATTCTTTCGCGCATGCAACTCGATGAAAACTTGCAATTCGCCACTCTCTCGTCGGGAATGAAACGACGGGTGCTACTGGCACAATCGTTAGTTGAAGAGCCCGACATTCTTCTGCTCGACGAACCGACCAACCATCTCGACATCAACGCAATTAAGTGGTTGGAAAATTTCCTCCAATCCTATAACGGCACATTAATTTTCATCACTCACGACCGGGAGTTCCTGCAATCGCTCGCCAATCGGATCATCGAACTCGACCGTGGTCGACTCTTCGACTGGACCTGCGACTATCAGACGTTTCTCAAGCGAAAAGCGGCCGCGCTCGAAGCGGAAGAAAAGCAGAATGCATTGTTCGACAAGAAACTGGCCGAGGAAGAAGTCTGGATTCGACAAGGAATTAAAGCTCGTCGGACCCGCAACGAAGGACGTGTCCGAGCACTCAAAAAGTTACGAGAAGAACGGAAAGCACGCCGAGACAAAGTCGGGAATGTCCGTATTCAAGCGGTCGATTCGGGACGTTCGGGACAACTCGTCATCGAAGCTGAAAATGTCTCGTTTGCCTACGATGACCGCAAGATTATCGACAATTATTCGACGCTCATCAGTCGGGGCGACCGTATCGGCATCATCGGTCCGAATGGAGCTGGTAAATCGACGCTCCTCAAAATCCTGCTGAAACATTTGGAACCACAATCGGGCTCCGTTCGTCAGGGAACCAATCTCGAAATCCTCTACTTCGATCAATTACGAGAACAGATTCTCGAAGAAAAAACGGTCGTCGAAAATGTGGGCGAAGGTCAGGAGATGCTCGAAATTAACGGGCAACGCAAACACATTTACGGCTATTTGCAGGACTTTTTGTTCACTCCCGAACGCGCCCGTCGACCGGCTCGATCTCTTTCGGGAGGAGAACGCAACCGGCTGCTGCTCGCACGATTGTTCAAACGCTCGTCTAACTTGCTCATCCTCGATGAACCGACGAACGACCTCGACCTGGAGACACTCGAACTGCTCGAAGAGTTGCTCGCCAGTTATAGTGGCACTTTACTGTTGGTCAGCCACGATCGTGCGTTCCTCAACAATGTTGTCACAGGTATCATTGCTGTCGAAGGCGACGGAACGATCTACGAAATCGACGGTGGATATGATGACTATGTGCGAATTGAAAAGCAGGGATCGTTGGTCCAAGAATCCGAACCGGTCGAAGTCACATCTGGCGGATCGACTGCAACTCCATCCACCCCGGCGCTGAAAAAGAAAAAGCTCAGCTATAAAGATCAACGGGAGCTCGATGAATTGCCGCAAAAAATCGAACGACTGGAAACCGAACAAAACGAACTAACCGCAGCCATGTCCGACCCGGAATTTTTCAAACAAGAGCCCGACACGATTAACACGGCGACTGACCGCCTGGCGGCCATTGATGCTGAGCTGCAACATTGTTACGTCCGCTGGGAGAAACTGGAGGGGTAACTTCCGGTTTTCAAAGTGTCGTTCAATTTTCATGTTTTTGAATCTTCAAAACGAAAGTCCTCCGTATGCGACTGTTTGAAGGAACACCTTTTGACCGACCTCTGCGCTGTGAAGTGTGCGAACAATTAGACGAAGATTGCACCTGCCCGCCTCCCGAGGTCACCCGCACACCACCTGAAGAACAAACCATCGTGATTGCCCTCGAGAAGCGGAAAAGAGGGAAAACAGTCACAGTGATCCGTGGGCTGGCTGCCGACAATGATCATGCAGCACTCCTCAAACAGCTCAAGTCAACCTGCGGAGCGGGAGGATCGATCCAGGAAGGGAATCTGGATATTCAGGGCAATCACCGGGAGACCGTCCGCACGCTCTTGAAACAGCAGGGTTACAAGTTGAAGTAATGGAGGTGGGTTGTTGGACATCCCCAACTGATTTCCTATAATCTTACTTGAGTCCTTTTTGAAAGCCAAAACATCAGGAGAACATTGATGAACTTACTGCGAGCCTCACAAATATTGACTCTGACGGCGTTGTTTTTTGTCGTTGGATGCAATCCCGGTGATGGAGATGGGACACCCGTCGATAACGACGTTTCTGCTCACACTCCAGAGTCCTCGGTCGCGGCTTCCGACGAACATTCTCCTGATGAAATGATCGACAAGGCAGCAGTCGAACCAACTCCCACAGACTCAACTAAGTCTGAACCAAAAGAAGAAGAACCAACCGAAAACACCGTCACAGTTCCGACCTCACTTGAAGTCAAACTGGGTGAAGGCGATCTTCTGACCGGCATCCCCGGCGAAGGACCTCTGAAACTGGAGACCATCGAGAAATGGCTGGCCGATTCGATGAATCACGTCACTCTGGATGTCTCTTTGCCGATGGGACTCAATGTCGGAAAGATTCCTGAAGGAGTTCTCGAAGACAATCCGTTGACCAAAGCGAAAATCGAACTCGGTCGCCAACTTTATTTCGACACTCGGTTGTCATCGGACAACACCATCAGTTGTGCCAGTTGTCACCACCCCGATAAGGGCTATGCGTTCGATTCGCAATTCGGAATTGGCGTTGCTGGACAGGAAGGTGGCCGCAATTCACCGGTTAGTTACAATCGAATCTTAACCAAAGAACAATTCTGGGATGGTCGTGCTGATTCACTGGAAGCACAGGCAGTCGGACCGATAGCCAACCCGATCGAAATGGGGAATACTCACGAACAGGCCGTAAAAACAATTGCAGAGATCCCCGGTTACAAAGTGCAGTTTGACAAAGTGTTTGATGATGGCGTCAACATCGACAATGTGGGTAAAGCGATTGCTGCTTTTGAACGGGCCATCGTCACCGGACCATCTGCCGACGACTACTACGAACAACTCAAACCTCTCAAAGCACTCGACGAAGAGATCATTGCTGAGGAAGAAGACCTCAAAGCCAAGTACGACATGCTGATGGCGGGTGCCAAAGAGAAGCCGATGTCGGAATCCGCGATACGAGGCAACAAACTGTTTTTCAGCGAACGAGTGAACTGTGCCGCTTGCCATGTCGGAGCGAATCTGGCCGACGAAAAGTATCACAACATAGGCATTGGTATGGACGCCGACGAACCCGATCTTGGCCGGTTCGTTGTCACAGGTGAAGAGAAGGACAAAGGTGCGTTCAAAACTCCTACAATTCGTAATGTCGAATTCACTGCCCCGTATATGCACGACGGTAGCTTGAAGACCTTGGAAGAAACCGTCCAGCATTACAACAAAGGGGGAACACCCAATCCCTGGTTGTCCGACAAGATCAAAAAACTCGAACTGACCGACCAGGAGGTCGCCGACTTGGTGGCTTTCATGAAAGCCTGCACGGGAGACTTTCCGAACGTCGAATCTGGTCGCTTGCCAGAGTGATCGAGATTCAAGTTCCCATTCTGTCAGACCCGGTTGAGTGTTTCTCAACCGGGTTTTTTGATGACTGAAGTGAACGTATCGCCCTTCACCCTCCCAACCGCCACCCTTCTCTCGGTGTGCGTCCCAAGAATTGTTCGGCTTCAGGATAGTTCGGGATCTTCATATTTTTCGCATCCCACTCAATTTTCTTCCCTGCACGGAATGCGACATTCCCCAGATGATTGGCTTCGGTCAGAGGTCCCGCGTAACTGAACGGGCTCGCGGTCGGGGTGCCATTCACACACGCTTCCAGCCATTCCTGATGTTGACCGGGGGAATCGGGGATAAACTTTTCGGGAGGTGTGAAGTCTTTAAACTTGTCCTCGGGCAATAACAGATACTTGCTGTAATCTGACAGCAACATTCCTTTTTCACCGATGAACAAGACGCCGTTATTCCACTGGGGAATTTCTTTGTCACGCCAGATCTTCGGTTTGTGATCTCCCTGATACCAACCGAGTTTGAGAGCGGGTAAATCTCCCATCCGTCCTTTCCGTGGGCCATATTCGTAGATCGCCGTCATCGATGCGGGAGCAACCTCAGGATGCGGATCGGGACCGAACGCTTCAATCGTTTTCGGAGCATCCAGTTCGAGCGCCCAATACGGCAAATCGTTCCAATGACTCCCAAGGTCGGACATCGTTCCATTGCCAAACTCCCACCAACGGTACCATTTGGGACCGGGAAAATAGACATCGTGAAAAGGGCGCTCTTGTGCCGGCCCTAGCCACAAGTCCCAATCGAGGTACTCGGGAGGTGTCATGCCGACATCGGGTCGCTCCATGACGTGGACGATATCTTTATTGGCTTTGGCGTCTTCTGCCGATTGCCGTCCCCATGCCCGAGAGACCCAGACATGTGCCTCGGTCACTTTTCCAATCGCGCCCGATTGAATCAGTTCGACTACGCGGTGATAATTGGGGAGCCCGTGAATCTGGGTTCCCATTTGTGTGGCGACATCCGCTTTTGCCGCCGCTTCGGTCACCGCCCGGGCTTCAACGACATTGTGTGTTAACGGCTTTTCACAATAAACGTGCTTTCCCTGGAGCAATGCCGGCATGGTCGCGTAGGCATGCGTATGCTCCGGCGTGCTGACGACGACGGCATCAATCCGCGATCCTCGGGCGTCGTAGAGTCGTCGAAAGTCTTTATAAGTTTTGGCTTGAGGGAAGACTTCTTTTTGTCGGGACAGATGACGTTCATCGACATCGCACAAATCCACGACATTGACGGGAACTTTCGCGTACGAGGTCATGGCCTTCAGATTGGCACCGCCGCGACCACCAACACCGATGAAAGCGACGTTGAGTTTTTCATTCTGATTTGTAGCCGACAAAATCGCGGGAGCGGCAAACAGACTCGCACCGGCAGCCGTCGTTTTGACAAAGTCGCGACGTGTGATTTGATTCATCGTCAATTGGTATCCTTAAATTTGTTGTCTTCTTGAGGCCGGTAGAACCAGCCATACAAGTAATATGAGTGTATTTGTAGTGACTCACTTCTTAGCAGCCCGTTGAAAGACTTAATCCTGCGACGAATCTTTTTTTCGGGCTACCTCTTCTTAAAAATATGGTATCAGGAAAGCAGGAGAAACAATCTTATTCCTACACGACTACCACGCTCAAAGTTTCATTCCGATGTCATGCCAATTTTTCCAGAGTCTGTTGAACTCTCTCCGACTTCGCAGAGTTGTGAAGCGTTCTTCTGGCCAGCAATGATTCCGTTAAAATGAAAACCTGAACTATCTGCTCGCTTCCTGATTTCCTGTCTTCCTGAAAAAAATGCTTTTTCCAAATCATAGCGGAGCTAGTCGGCCGAAGGAGAACTCACTGTTCACTCAAACCAGCTCAAACACTTCGTCCATCTGCCGTGAAACTTCTTGAATTCGCTCCATATCACCGCCGGGAACTTCTGCGGCGGCCCAACCGCTGAACTTGAGTTTCACCAGTTCTTCACGGACCGCTTTCCAATTTACACTGCCCGTTCCCATCGGCATGCCGAACCCTTTACGGAGCCCTTCGTTCATGGCCACCTTCAGATCGAATTCTTTCAGATCGAGCTTCTTGATCCGAGAGCCCAAAACCTCAATCCAATGCTCGGCCACTCCCCAACGGATCACGTTACCGATATCAAAATGGACACCGACAGCGGGTGAATTGATTTCATCGACGTATGTTTTCATGTCCAACGGACTGATCAAAAACGACGCCCACACGTTTTCGATCAGAAATTGAATCCCCTGTTTCTCGGCATACGGGGCCGCCTCTTTGATGGCAGACTGTGTCTCTTGCCAATTGTCTTTGTAGGGTTTTTTCTCATCGTAGCGCACGACTAACAATAACGACGAACCCCCCAGTTCTTTGATACGGTCAACACCTTCGCGCAGTTGATCGAAAGGGACAGCGACCAAACCATCGATGATGAGCCCCGATTCGTCGCGAGCTTTCTTCCAGGCATCGACATCTTCGGCTTCTCTGAACCGGGGTTCGATTCCTTCGTAGCCGAGCGATTTGATCTTGGCAAGGGTTTTGCCCATCGAAGCCGAGCGATCCTGCACCATGCTCCATTTGAGCGATTTGCGAATCTTGCCCGCCAGAGGCCCGGCAGCTAGCGCGGTTGGAAGTCCCATCATCATGCCAGCCGCCAACACTCCTGATGTCTGTAAAAATTGTCGACGTTGCATGGTGATCTATTCTGGAAGTGAAAAATATCTTTCATGCAGTATGCAGGGTCCGCACCAGCACATCAAGAATTGTTTATTGGTTGTTCGTCATTGGGCTGTTTGACCATCAGCAGTTGAGTCACAAACCGCTGGATCATCATGGACGCCAGACCCAGTGAAAAAGCCAGTACGGCATAACTGACATCTCGTAGCAAATCATCGGATAGATTGCGAGATTGTCGAATTTCTGTTTCATACGAAGCCAGCGCAAACAACCAGGACGAAAGACAACCAATGATAAAATAGAGCCCCGAAGATCCACCCACCGTATAAACCATGCAGGCGACACCAATCATCAGAATCACCAGAGCCAGCATGAGATTGCTCGATGAACCGTGATTAGAAAAAGAGAACAACGGCAACAGCATGATTAGAAACAAAGAGGCCAGCGGTGCCAAACGCGATCGGAACTCGGGAAGCATCAAAATCATTCCCATCACACTGCAACAGTTGAGGGTTGTCAGGAAAATAGAGTGTTTGACATAAATGGTGTGAGGTGTAAAAGACCAGAAGACATACCACAGGTTGTAGGCCAATGGGGCCAACAGCAGAACGAGTCCTGTCCGCGTCATCCAGCGGGGGTTTGATTCGTTCATTTGATAGTCCTTGCCAGAAACCCGACTCAGGTATCAAGTTTATCACAGAGTCATTCTCTCGAACACACTAATCCGTGATCCAGAAGCTCTTTCTGAACTGTGTGGAGAACGACTTGAATTCATCAATTTGCACGAGGGCTTGTCACATAACTACTAAAAGCACCCAAGCCGTAACCAAGAAGCATCAGAAACAAGGCAAGACGCCAATATCGGAGATAAAAGAAAATGCCCGAAGCAACCCACGAAAGGCCAGCAGTCAATCCACACAACATAGCAAATCTTGCGTATGCATTGACGGGAAAGTCAGCCAATTCAGGGACCACGAAACTGAGTATCAACATGACAGATGCACACAGAGTGAGCACCAATCCGAGGATTATTAATAGTGCGCAGCCTGCAAAAACCAGCGTTGACCGTCGCTTTGGTTGTTCATCTTCGAGAAAAATGGGCGACTCATGATTGCTCTCGCGGGCAAGTTTCATAGTACAGTTCACTGGCTCATCAACACTGGAAGAAAAACACCGGTAGGCATACCCTCCCACCGGTGTTGGAATTGAGTTTCACGAAGAACAACAAACAACGATCCAAGAACGTAACTCACTTCTTCTTCAACGTCTGCATGTACTTCACAATGTCGATCAGTTCCTGTTCGCTGAGAATTTTCTGCAAGTCGGCAGGCATCAACGAGATCTTCTGTTTCACCTGTTCCTCAATTTCGGACTTCTTCACCGTTTTGGGAATCGCATCGGCTCCCTTCAGAGTGATCGAATCGGGAGTATCACTCACCATCACGCCGCTAATTGAGGTGCCGTCTTCGGTGACAATCATGTAGGTCTCGTAGTTATGAGACACGCCAGCAGACGGGAACAGGATCGATTCGAACATGGCCTGTGGCGAAAGTTTGGAACCAATCTCTGACAGATTTGGTCCGACCTCTTTGCCGATGTCATTGACGATATGACATTTCGCACAAGTCCCCGTAGTATTGAACAATAGTTTTCCGCGAGACGGATCGCCGTTGAGCTTGACCAGTTCATCAATCGGTCGCAGCGGCTTGTTGTTCTTTCCGGGAGGCGACGGGAACAGTTTCTCGGCTTGCTCTTGAATGTCCCGCCATTGGGCAGTGTGTAAACCTGCCGCGACTGCCGGTGTCAATGTGTCGTTGAGTTTTTTCTGCTGTGCCAACTCGACCAGCTTTTGAGCACCGTTTCGGGTATTGGCCAACGCACGTATCGACTGTCGTCGCAACTCGTCGTCACGACTTTCGTCGGTGACAATCGGGAGAAGAAGACCCACTAATCCTCCCGAACCAGTGTTGCCGAGCACCTGCAATGTCGCTGCTGACTGTTTAGGATCTTCGGAAAGAACGGCGGCTCGCAACATGGGCCATTGCTTCTTCTTGATGAGCAATGCCGCCGCGGCCACACCCACTTGTGTGTCGGGTTTCGATTGCGCCAGTTTGAGAACCTGCGGATAGCGCTCCTCCAGATCGAATTTGTCGACCAGAGTCACGTATTGCAGAGTTCCCTCTTGAGAATCGAGAATTTGATCCAACGCCGACTTGTACTCAGGGTTCTTCTTGAAATCAATGCTCCCCAAACGATTGAGGGCTTCTCCCCTAACGAAGGAGACTTGCTGAGTCCGTTCCAAATCTCCGAACGCGAGAGTCGTCAACACCTCATTGCGTAACTCGACGTTCGGCTGGAAGTCCATCGAGCGAAAGAGGAAAGGGAGATACTCTGCTGGAGTTTCATTGTTGGCGATGATCTTGGCGAGCAGTTCGGGAGTTTTCGTCCCCCGTGATCGCCAGAGAATAAAGCCGACCTCTTCAGACATCAGGTCTTTGCCCGGCAGATACGCCGCCAGACACTCGTCCCAACGCCCGCGAGCGGCGATGCCGAGAGCTTCCAGCATCCAGCGATCATGCACATCGGTTTGCTCGGCCAGCTTCGCCCATAATTCGGCAACTTCCTTCGGCTCCGATTCTGATTCCGCTAACGCGATTGCAGATTCACGGCGTACCTGTGGTGACGGATCATCAAACGTGAGTGTCACCATTTGGGTCGGTTCGATATCGAATTGACGCGACAACCGAAGTGCGGCAATGCGTATCTGGTCGTTGTCGTCCTCCAAGGCTTCACCAATATATTGAAACCATCGACCGGGGAGATTTCCCAGCAACCAAAAGGCTCTCACGCGCAAATGGTCGGAAGCATCGGATTTCCACAGTTCTTTCAACGCTGGTTCTGCCTTAACACCCATTTCGCTCAATGCGGTCCACGCGAGATAGCGAGCCGCCATGTTCGGACTTTGTAACGCCTCAATGGCTCCGTCCACTGTCTTGAAGTCATATGTGGGCATTTTGTAAGGGGAGTTCGAAGGTGCCACGCGGAATAAACGACCTCTTTCCACATCTCCCTGGGCATGTCCGCCGACACCCGGATCGTACCAGTCGGCAATGATCAACGAACCATCGGGTGCGACACAAACATCCGACGGACGGAACCATTTGTCTTGTGTGCCGACCAGAATGTTTTCGATCTCTGCCGTATAACCGGCCCCTTTTTCATCGACATGATACGCTCGGACGACATTCGGACCTGCGTCGCAGTGAATCAGTTCCCCCACAAACCGTTCGGGGAGTAGTGATCCCTCATAGACCAGAATTCCCGTTGGTGACCCTGCACCGGTTTGTAACAGGTTCGGTGTCACGCCGGGATCGTTCAAATGCCAGTGACGTTCGGGAATTTCTTCCTCGAGGCCAGTGCGAAAATCTCTCCAACCGGCTCCCGTCAGTTCGTCTTTATATCCATAATTGCCATACTCCATGACGAAGTTGATGCGAACTCCACGATTGCCGTCGTCGTCGTTGTCGGATTGCCAGATGTTGCCGAACGAATCAACCGCCAGTTCCCAGTTGTTACGGAAGTTCCAACCCAGCGTTTCGACCTCACTGCCATCCATGTTGCAGCGGAACACCATCCCTTCCTGATACGGCTTGCGGTCATCTTTTACAACATTGCCCTGCTTGTCGACAATCGGGTTACCGTCTTTGTCGTAGAGGTGTTTGCCGGCGTTACCGAAGTTGAAGTACAGCTTTCCATCCGGCCCAAACAAGAACGAGTGGATGCCGTGATCGTGTTGAGTTCCCGCGATGCCGCTGAACAAAATCTCTTTCTTGTCGGCTTTATCGTCTCCATCTTCGTCGGTCAAAACCATCACGCTGTCACCGGCAGAGACAATGGCCTTATTTCCCAGGACACAAACGCCATGAGCGGAATCGATATCGCGTCCTTGATAAAAGGTTGTTTCTTTATCGGCCTGGCCGTCGCCATCGGTGTCTTCGAGGATCAGGATGCGGTCCCCTTCGGTTCGTTCGGGTGACTTGTTACGGAATTTGCGATAGTTCACCACTTCACAGACCCAGACACGACCTTTGTGATCGACATCGATATTGGACGGGCTGTACATCATCGGCTCGGCCGCAAACAGCGTCGCTTCCAGATCGTCATTGACGGTCAAACCATCGAGGGCGGTTTCAGGAGTTCGTTCGGTGATCTGAGATGAAGTGGGTGCTGTCAGGAATTGGGTATCCGGTTTATCAGTGAAGACCAGAAATTTGACACTGCTTCCGCAACCCTGATTTGTGCCTCCATCGTCCAAAAATCCGGTCGCTCGAAATTCGGAATAACCAGCAGGGAGGTCGTATTCAATGATCGAGTTGGCATGTACGCCGATGCCGTTCTCGATAACTGCGCCGTTTTTCTTCATGGCTTGATTCTGACAATTGGCATTGATCTGGACGTCTCCGTAACCGGATTGTGCCGACTTCCATTTCAGTTCTGTCAGTTTTTTCTCACCCGATTTTCCGACCAACACCGGGGCTTCCCACCCGGCCCAGTCACAGCTAAAGCCGTCACCCGCATCGGTGACGACAAGGTACAGTTTTTTTGCATCTTTGAGATTCGCTTTCACGGCCACGGAATGACCGGGAGTCGAAGCAGAAATCACACCGCTCTCGAAGACCGGCTTGGCTGCCGACAGAGAACTGATCACAAACAACGACAAAAACGATGCCAGCAAACAAGACAGAAACTTCATGAAAGAACTCCAGAATCTAATGTGTAGAAATGTGTGTGGGGAGGCGTGATGATTTGCTGATCAATCCGCTTTTTTGAATCCGGCTTTCAGCAGTTCGGCATAACCCTGTTTGAGTGGTCGAATATCGTACCCTTTGTCTTTCAACTTATCAGCGGCGTACAAGGCGCGAGTTCCCGCTCGGCAATGCAGATACACGATCTTGTTGTCGCCAAACTGTTTTTTGAGATCGTCGGCGGAAGGTCCGTCATTGATGTCCGATAATTGCCATAACATCGCTTCAGCGAGATGGCCTTCGTTCCATTCTTCCACTTCGCGGACATCGACCAGAACCGCTTCGTCCGCTTTCAGATTCTTTTGGACAACTGCGGGCGTATCTTTGGTATGTTCGGCAGCCGAGACGAAGCTGCAGAGAACGAACAATGAGGCGAAAATCGAAAGGGAATAACGCACGGTAACCTCCGGGAGGGATCATTCATGAGGCAAATTTGGTGGACCTCTTATTGTCTGCCCTGACTTGCGATTTCGCAAGGATTGAATCCAGAACATCTGGAAATGAAGTACATCGAGTTTGACGCCAAGTGTTAAAAATCCAGAGAACAGAGATCCGCTGACCGAAACGGACCTCACAGTGACATTAATTCGATCTCAGAAACATGGCCCTTTCTTTCCCAACGCTGAACCGCCGATTCAAGGTGTCAAGATTTCCAGATTTTGGGACACACTTGACGATACTCTTGAGGAATCTTGGCCGATACTGTTGGATACTCTTGGCTGATACTCTTCGATACTCTTGAGCAAGTTGTTGATTACGTTCGATTTGCGTCGATTGCTGAAGTTTGGCGAGATGTCACTTATTGTCGGTGCGCATTTTCCACGCCACGCGAAATCGCCTTCTTTTTCACGTTGCAGCGGTCGTCATTGATCAACAGGCTACCGGTTTCAAATGACGTTCTAATTGCCAAAGATCGAGTTGATGCGTGATCTATTTCGTGGTGCACTGCGTGCACCCTACTCCTTCTACAAACCAACGATGATGTCGTGATTCGTAGGGTGCATGAAATGCACCACCAGTATCGTTTCTATAATTTGTGCAGAACCGGACGCTAGCGAGCAACGGAGCCCGCTTCGCAATAGCGAAGAGTGAAGGGCGAAGACGCTAGAAATAGTACCTCCTTTTTCCGGCTGATTTCGTCGAGCACAATTAACGCCTAATCAGCCGCTGGGCGCTTGCCCACGGTTTCTCTGATCGACGAACAACCACGAACGCTAACTCTGGTAGGGAGAGTTTGGCAAGATGAGTTTTGCGTGAGACCATTGACGCAATGATCATGGGTAGAAGTAGAACACGGATGAAACGGAGAACACTGATTGTCACGGATAATAAATGAGAAATTGAATATTTGGAATCAGGCTGCTGCTTGTGGATTACAACAATTGAAAAAAGCCTCGCGCAGAGGCGCGGAGGCGCAGAGGAAATTAATTTGGGTAGCACCGTTTGCTTGTCAAACGGTGTGCCGCAGGCACAAGAGGCAAGATCATATTTGTGTGGAGTTGTGTGGCAGAAGTAGAACACGGATGAAACGGAGAACGCGGATTATCACGGATCTGAATAGAGCCAGTGAACGGGTTGCCGTAGGCCGAATCTCCGAGTCGGCATGAGCGATGTCGAATGGTTCTGAAGTTGGAATAAGAGAATATTCAAACAACGAATGGCACGAATCAAACGAATGACATCAAGCCATGGACTATGGAGTGCGGTGACTTGGCACCGCTTTCTTTTCATTGCGGCAGCGAGAGAGAGGACAACGCGGGTTGAGAAAAAAAGCTCCGCCAAGCCGGAGCACTCCAAAACTGAGCCGCTGTTAATCGAATGTCAATATTGAAGATGTCGGACGCTGATGATTTCTGATTGAAAGAATTATCTCGCGCAGAGGCGCGGAGGCGCAGAGGAAAAATAAGTTACTTGTGAGAGTGAACTGGGTCGTTGAGCTGTTTGGTAGAAATAGAACACGGATGAAACGGAGAACGCGGATTGTCACGGATCTGAACAGAGCCAGTGCACGGGTTGCTGTAGGCCGATATGAAGGACACGCTTCTTCTCGCGCCCTTGTTGAAGACTACCGCAACAGGTCTTTTTCCCTCCTGTTCGTCGGGAGACCTGTCTTGCTTCCTCGCTGTTCGCTCGGCGTCCTGTAGTTACGCTCTGTTGGTATGTTCAATGTCGAATGGTTCTGATGGGTTGGCAACTCGCGACCGGGAAAAGAATAATCCCACGCAGAAAGATTGAGAAACAGAATCGACAGAGACAGCATTGAGTGGCTGGGGCTCTTTTCTGTATTGGAAAGAAATCTGAACTTTGATTTCACATGCAGTCATCGTTTTTTGGAAGACAGGCATAGCCCCAGATGAAAGAAGTTGACTCACGCAAAGACGCAACGAAACAAATTGAATGCCGACAATTATTGGAGGAGAAAGGAACACTCATCACCACTAATGCACTGACCTAATCCTTATTAGTGAAGATCAGCGTGAATCAGCGTTTCTGTTTTTGTGGCGATTCTTTTAAACCACGAATCAAACGAATCACAAGAAGCCGTGTGCATGAAAAAAAGATGGAACCGCGGATGTCGCGGATCAGATGTCGCTGATCAATTGAGCCAGTGAAAGCGTTGTCGTAGGACCAGAATCCTTTCTTGGCATGAGCGATGCGGAATGTTGAGCACGGTTTTTTTTCTTCGCATAGTGGCTCCCGCCACCCAACGCGAATTATGCATGCCAGGAAACATGACCTCGCACAGTAACGTGTCAAACAGTTTTATTTCGTGTTTTTCGTAGTTGAACCTCAATCATTCTGCCCGGCTCGCTTGCGCAAGCGGCTCAAATGTGGAATACTGAAGAATTCACACTTGAGAACATCCAACATGACCAACGAACTCGCCGCTCTGCTCTCTGAACTCATGCCCGAATCTGTCTCACTGACAGACGCGCAAATCAACCTGTGCGCCCGGCATCTCGCACTGGTCCTGGAAACCAACCAGCAGTTCAATCTCACCTCGATCACCGAGCCTCGCGAAGCCGTCATCAAGCACGTGATTGATTCCTTGCTGCCAAGCCCGTTATACGCGGACGCTCAATCAATTCTTGACCTCGGGACGGGAGCCGGCTATCCCGGCATTCCGCTCGCGATTTTGTATCCCGAGATGAAAGTGCATCTGGTCGATTCGACCCAAAAGAAAGCCCGCTTCCTGCAAGAAGTCGTGAAAGAACTGGAGCTGACCAATGTTGTGGTTCACGACAAACGGGGCGAGACGGTGTTGAAAGCCCTGCCGACTCACGAGATCGATATTCTGACCGCCCGCGCGGTTGGTTCCATCGAAAAATTATTGAACGTCTTGAAACCGGTCCGCAAACGATTCGTCAAGATGCTGTTGTTCAAAGGCCAGCGTGCAGAACAGGAACTCGAAGACTCTGTAATGCAGTTGAAGAATCTGAAACTGACCGGCGAGATCTGCTTCCGTTATGAACTCCCCGAAGAGATGGGAAGCCATTGTTTGGTGGAGATTGCGGGGAATTCTTAAACCTTCCCCACCGCGAGCAATGCTTGGTCATCCAGTTAAGGGCGGCTCCCTGCGAATTCGCTGATCGAGTGCAGGATACGATCGAGGAGTTCGCTACCTTGATAGCCACCGTGCTTCATGAGCGAGGTCATACGATTTTGGCCGAACATCAAACCGGGTACGATCTTTCATGGAAACGTCGTGAACTACGACTTCTTGCCAACATTTGTTGATTGGGCTGGTGGCAACCCGGAAGACCTCAAAGAAATTGATGATGTCAGTCTGGGAAAGTCAACAGATCGTCTGATCCCGAATTCATTATCGTGAGGATGCCAGTCGTACCAGAATGTTTTGAAGTCAGATTTCCTATGTTGACGAAACCCGGCCTCCGTAGTTCATTAGATAGCATCCGATCCGACAACTACAATCTTTCTTACGGTCTCTGTATCACGAGTTGCCAGGGAGTCGTATTCCAGCCCATCGCTGGATATTGAATCCAACAGACGTCATAGCAGGCGACCCAATCCATGAAGCAGGCATTGTTGGCTTCCAGCGATCGAGATTCATCCAGACAATATTCGCTTCGATCATCGCAGTAATCGAGACATCCCGAGTAGTTGCCTGGATAGGCGAACCCTGTGGGTAACGATTGAGAAGCCACGGCCAGTAAGATGACCAGAGCTCTTGCTACATTCTTGTTGTTTAGCATTTGATGGGCTTTCTTCGTTTGGGGTCAACGATACAACTGACTTAATGTTAAATACCGTATTGCTTAATAGCGCGGATTGGCAAACCGCTGTAGACAATTCAAGTAACAGTCTGAATAAGCGAATTCGCAAACAAGATCTGAGAAGTTTAGATTCTCTTTGCAGTTTCGTAATCCGGTATCGCAACGATCGAGACATCGATACAGATTCCAGTAGCCACCGAATCCCTCACTTTGGCGAAGGGGTAGAAGTAAAAGAAGTAATATGAGTGAACGGAGCATTAACTGTTTCATGAATTTAGTTCTTGCGTTAATTGACATGTTTTTATCCGCGTCCCGGTCGTCCGGGACGACCGCCGCAATCTTCCACAGCAGTTTCGAGCGCACATGTTCGATAGATGCGTCTGATCGTATTCATACATCGTGCCCAGCCATGGAAAGATATGTTTTTACAACTCTCATACCTGGCACGGCGTTCATTAAAGTTATGGCAATTGCCCCTCCCAAAGAGAGGGCGACATTGTCTCGCTTCTCGACGAAACTCCGGCCCGCTGAGATGTCGACGTTCACAACTTTCGTAATTGTTCGCCAGATTATTGTCACAGGAGGCCTGATTGAGATTGAACTCATTCGCACAGCGATCATTCCCGTGACGTGGCATTGCAGATCCCATGGGAGCATAGTTTGCAGCAAGAAATAACGCGATGGTGATTATTTTGAGCGATTGAGTCATGATTCATTCTGCTTTCTTCAGGAATAATATGATCAACTGAATCGATAAGAACTGGTTTATCCGCGTCCGCCACCTAAGCGCGGTCCTGGACGCCCATCGCCACCTTCTTCCCGCGCTTCCGAGAGAGTGCAAGCTTTCAATCTTCGTTGAGAAGCTCTTGCACATCTCAGAAACGTACGATCTGCTGCGAACTTGCAGCGTTGAATGGCACCTCCACGAGAAGTCCAGCGTTCGCAACTCGACTCGACAAACACCGTACAGCGAGCTAGTTCGCTGTTCTGTTCAAATCCGTCGCGAGCACGTTCACAAATTCGGCGTGCGAGATGTTGGTTGTCAGAACATCGACCGATTTCACTAATAAAATCTCCGACGCAAAAGTCGTTTGAGGCGGTTAGTGATGTCGTCTCAAATATTATTGATAGGACGACGGCACAAATGGATGTCAAACGTAAGACTGAAATCATAATGTGTCTTCTCAGAAAAAACAGAGTGAGTCTCAGCGCTATCTGCTGTTTACAGCCAATCTCATAACCTCTGATACCATGGGATCACGGGATAACCACCAATGTAAACATCGGCCAGAAAACGTAGCGCTTGTCGGAGTAAAAACGTAGCGCTGGTTGGGAAAAATATCGCCCGAGACTGGTTCTTGCTTCGAGCGAACG
>Ga0181596_10002683_pt1 | contig 16963 bp, 16 predicted proteins | sample 041ome_6_FD_148655 | JGI IMG/M metagenome (GOLD analysis project Ga0181596, IMG submission 148655) | Coastal salt marsh microbial communities from the Groves Creek Marsh, Skidaway Island, Georgia - 041402US metaG (spades assembly) | ecosystem: Environmental > Aquatic > Marine > Intertidal zone... | reverse complement strand
GTGCGTCCTGTATTTCGTGAAGAATCGGCAATAGACCCCCCTCAGTATTGGCGTGCTTTTCTAGTGCGCCACTCACTACTGCCTCGTAATCCGTATTTGCCAAAATAGAAACCTCCCAAAGCGGCTCAAAAAGTCCTGCTCTTTACCGCAATTCCTATTAATCGCCACAAATATGTATACATTTACATATTTTTAAATGACTTTATAATTGATAGTGGAGTAAGTTAATCTAAGTTGATGTGCGTGACAATATGTTTGAAAGTTCATATATCTTATGCGGAAAATTAAATTATCGCCATCCTGGTCGCTCTCGAACGAGGAAAATGAAACACTAGGCTCAGAACTGTTTGCTCTGCTTAGTGTTATACATCGCGCTGGGACCCTTGCTGAGGCCGCTAAGCAAACGAATATTTCGTATCGTCATGCATGGAATTTGGTAAATCATTGGAAAAAATTTTTCGGGTCAGACTTAGTTGTCTTCACTAGAGGTAAAGGGGCCTCACTCACTGAACTTGGAGAAAAATTGCTCTGGGCAGAACAACGTGTCTCAGCGAGAGTAGGATTACAACTCGACTCTCTTGCCTCAGAAATTAATTTAGAAATTAGTCGTGCGCTGCTATCTGCTCGCTCTTCTCTTACAATTCACGCTAGTCATGGCTACGCAGTAGCATATCTACCTGAACTACTGAAAACATTACCTGATCTCCAGGTCGATCTGAGATATATCGGTGCAGCTGAATCACTGGCTTCTCTGAATCACGGGGACTGTGACCTTGCAGGTTTTCACCTTCCAACCGATGGAAATGGCCAAGCAGTTATTGATAGCCTGTCATCTTTGTGGAGTACTAATACGCATCGATTCATTCATCTCGTAACGAGAACTCAGGGGTTATTTGTTACGCCCTCCAACCCAACCGGGATCACCGGTCTTTCTGATTTAAGTGCTAAAGACGTTAAGTTTGTAAACCGACAAAGCGGCTCTGGCACACGGCTATTGTTTGATCAACTTTTAGCCGGTAACAATATTGATTCAGGACAAATAGAGGGCTACCAATCAGAAGAATTTACTCATGCGGCCGTCGCTGCCTATGTAGCCTCAGGAATGGCAGACACAGGATTTGGAGTTCAACCTGCTGCGACTCAATTCGGCTTAGACTTCATTCCCTTAGCACAAGAAAAATACATGTTTGCCTGTCGAGCTAAAGACATCCGCAAAAAAGAAATACTAGAACTGATCAAACTTCTTAAAAGCTCTGAATTCGCAAACTATGTACACGAACTCCCAGGCTACTCAACCCCTGCACCAGGCGAAATTGTTACATTGACAGAAGCGCTTGCTTAAAATTAAAAAAACCCTACTGACAACTGTATACCTCGGCCAGTAGGGTTTCCCAAAGAATTCACTCCAGAAGGAGTATCCGGTGTTTCAGCTAAATATCGGAGCCGCCTTAAGGACGGTCTGATACAAGCCCCAAGCAAGAGGCACTCCAACGAATACCCAAGCTAGAAGCAATTGAAACCCAGTGGTTTTACCTTGACTGTCTGATGACATAATTTAACTCCTAAGATTCTTCAGCTAGATGATATTTTGGATCGACCGGTTTAATCAACGAATTGGCGATCAGACCAACCACCAGCAAACCAGCCATTATGTACATTGTTGTGTTGTACGCCTGCGCTGGAGGTATACCCACAACATCAATTTGATACTGTCGAATGTAGTTTACAAGGACCGGTCCAAGAACCCCGGCTACGGCCCATGCCGTCAATAGTCTCCCATGAATTGCCCCAACGTATTTGGTGCCGAACATGTCTTTCAAGTAGGCCGGAACCGTAGCGAATCCACCGCCGTACATAGTCAAAATAACCGCGGAACATATTACAAACAGTAGGACACTGCCCAAAGCACCGGTCTGTGGGACCAGGGCGTAGAGCGCTATACCAATAATAAAAAAGCAAAAATACGTGTTTTTTCGTCCAATCACATCAGACAAGGAAGCCCAAAAAATTCGACCTAACATATTCGATAAACTTAGCACCCCGACAAAACCAGCACCAGCGGCTACCGTCAATCCAAACATTTCCTGACTCATCACGGAGGCTTGCCCAAGAACACCAATACCTGCAGTCACGTTCATGCACAACACTACCCAGATGCACCAGAACTGCGGCGTCTTCCAAGCGACGTTAACATGGACGTTAGCCGTCGTGGTCAACTTCTTAGGTATTGCCGGTGGTTGCCAGCCTGCAGGCTTCCAACCTTCAGCAGGGACACGAACGATCGTAGCTCCGACCATCGCAAAAACGAAATAAATACACCCTAATCCAACGAACGCCCCAGCTACACCAACATTAGTGTCCGTTCTAAACACCTCCATTAGCCAAACGGATAAAGGCGACGCTAAAAATGCACCTCCTCCGAAACCCATGATCGCCATGCCAGTAGCCATGCCAGGTCTATCTGGAAACCACTTTATCAATGTTGAGACGGGGGAAATATATCCGAGTCCGAGACCGATACCACCTAAAACTCCATAACCGAGGTAAATCAGCCATATATTATGTAGATAGACACCTAGAGCAGACACAAGAAAGCCAGAAGACCAGCACATTCCTGCGGTAAACATTGCTCGCCGTGGTCCGCCCTCTTCTACCCAACGACCAAAAAATGCCGCTGACAAACCAAGAAACACAATAGCGAGGGTATACATCCAACCAATCTCAGTGAGCAACCAATCACTTGGAACTGATTCGGTAATGCCGACTAATTTGGTCATCGGCATGTTAAAAACACTCAACGCATAAACCTGCCCAATGCAAAGATGAATGCAAAGCGCGGCCGGTGGAATCATCCACCTATTAAAACCTGGACCAGCGACGGTGCGCTCTCGGTCTAAAAATCCAAACATACTTACCCCCTCCGTTTTGTTTACTTTTATAACTATTATTTTATTTGTTTTGTTTATTAGACGCGATTTATACTCATTTGTCTAAAATCCTTTTTCATCATGCAAAAAAACTTTAGGGATGCATTATCGAATTATCTCAAATTTATTGGTTAATAATAGGTTAAGCTCGTCTTACATTTTTCAATTTATTATATTTATTTGTACAGCAAACGCAAAATGCAGAAAAAAGGAGTCACTTGCATCATTTTGGCGGGAGGGCAAGGAAAACGAATGGGAGGGAAGAACAAGGCACTAATCCCTTTCAACAACAGCACTTTAATCGAAAATGCAATTCAAGCGTTACAACCTCAAGTTGATGAAATCATCATCAGCGCTAATCGAGATTTATCCTATCTAAAGGCCTTGAACTTCACAGTCATTGAGGATCAGACGAAAAATCAAGGACCATTAATTGGCATCGTCTCTGCGGCGGAACACATAAACACCAAAACCGTCGTGGTTACGCCATGCGATGTAATTAATATCCCCGACACTTATGTGAAAGACCTAATTTTCACCCTTGAACTAACCAAATCAGACGTGGTGGTCGCGAAAACGAAGCAAAGAACTCAACATTTAAACTGTGCATTCAAGCTAGAAGCCATTGAAAATCTAAAAACAATTATTTCAGAAGGCTCTTTAAAAGTTTCCGATTGGCAAGCGCAAATGAAGACTTCATATGTTGAATTTGACAGGAAAGGAGAGCAATATTTTAAAAATTTAAATGAGCCGTACGATTTTTCAGAAGCACCATAGAACTACTTTGAAACATTATTTGAAGGCTTATCCAAGGTCTTAAAAAAAACCTCCCCCTCCTTAATCATTCCTAGATCTGAGCGAGCGCTCTCTTCTATTTCATCTAAACCCGTCTTAAGATCGACTACTTCGGCCTTGATTTGGGAATTTACTGCGCGCCCCTCTATATTTTTCTCGATTTGCGTGTTTAACGCATCCCGATAGTTCATCACATCTCTCCATCCGCCTTTTCCAAACCAGAGTGGGTATTGAATTAATAACAACAATAAACCTAAGGTGATGGTTAAAATTTTCATTTAACTCAAATTATAAAATGCGCGACGACCCGCGTAACGCGCACGATCTCCGAGCTCTTCCTCAATTCGAAGCAGCTGATTATATTTTGCTAAACGATCTGACCTAGATAGAGAACCTGTTTTGATTTGCCCAGCGTTTGACCCGACAGCTAAGTCCGCAATAAAAGTGTCCTCGGTTTCTCCTGATCGATGAGAAACCACAGAGGTATAGCTTGCGCGTTTCGCCATCTCAATGGCAGCCATAGTTTCGCTAAGCGTACCTATTTGATTAATTTTCACCAAAATCGAGTTGGCGATAGACAGATCGATACCACGTTGAAGGATGTTCGTATTGGTGACGAATAAATCATCTCCGACTAATTGTACTGAAGATCCCAATCGATCAGTCAAAACACTCCAACCATCCCAGTCATCCTCGGCCATTCCATCTTCAATGGATATAATGGGGTATTTCTCGGCTAAGGTCGCTAAATAATCACAAAATTCAGATGCTGATAAATGGAGACCTTCAGACTTCAAAACATATTTACCGTCCTTGTAAAACTCCGAACTAGCACAATCTAACCCCAGCGCGACCTGGCTTCCTACCTCATAACCCGAAGAATTTATCGCTTCAAGTATAAAATCCAACGCCTCATCATTACCACTAAAGTTAGGGGCGAACCCTCCTTCATCTCCAACCGTTGTCGGCATTTTTGCAATGTCTATATTTTTCCTCAGTGTTTGAAACACCTCTGCACCACAACGGAGTGCTTCGCTGAAGCTGTCAAAACCCATTGGAATAATCATGAATTCTTGAATATCAAGACTATTGTTGGCGTGTGCGCCACCGTTTATAACATTCATCATCGGGACTGGTAGCTCTGTATCCCCCGCACCGCCTAAATAACGATATAAGGGAAGCCCTAAGTCTATCGAGGAAGCCTTTGCAGTTGCCAGCGAAACTGCCAGTACAGCATTAGCACCTAAGCGTGACTTAGATTCCGTACCATCTAAATTGATCAACGTTTGATCAATAAGCGACTGATCCGTTGATTCAAGACCAATAATAGCCTCACACACTTCAGAATTTACATTTTCTACCGCTTTTAAAACACCCTTTCCGAAAAAACGGCCACTGTCACCATCCCTTAATTCAACTGCCTCTCTAGCTCCAGTGGAGGCGCCAGAGGGAACTGCCGCTCGGCCCACAACACCACTGTCTAAGTGGATATCAGCTTCTACCGTCGGATTTCCGCGCGAATCAATCACTTCCCTCGCGACAACATCAATTATCGAACTCATAATAAATTACTCGTCTTTCCTTTAATTATTGGCGAGACCACCATCTAGCTCAACAAACGGTCTCGATTTTACAAGATCATCAATCTCTTTTAACTGTTTCAAGAGCACTTTCATCTGGCTCAGAGGCCAAGCATTGGGCCCATCCGAGAGTGCTTCATCCGGGTTTGGATGCGTCTCCATAAATATGCCACTGATACCAGCAGCTACAGCTGCCCTCGCCAAAACGGGTACAAACTCCCTTTGGCCACCACTAGCATTCCCTTTCGCTCCAGGCAGTTGAACTGAATGAGTAGCATCGAACACAACTGGACAATCTGTTTCGCGCATTATTGCTAAAGAGCGCATATCAGAAATTAAGTTGTTATAACCAAAACTAGCGCCTCGTTCACACACGAGTATATTATTTTGTCCACTAGCATCCCTAGCTTTCTTAACAACCTCTCTCATCTCACCTGGCGATAAAAACTGCCCTTTCTTAATATTCACGGGTAACCCAGTCGCTGCAACAGCCTGAATAAAGTCAGTTTGTCTACAAAGAAAAGCTGGTGTTTGCAGTATATCGACAACAGAAGCCACTCGTTCAACCTCTTCCGCTGCATGCACATCAGTAATGACTGGCATGCCAATCTCCGACTTAACTAACGCCAGCACTTCCAAACCACGCTCCACCCCGAGTCCTCTGTAGGAATCTTTTGATGAGCGATTCGCTTTGTCATAAGAAGCTTTAAAGATAATTGGAATTGATAGCTCCTTCCCAATATCATTAAGTGCCCGTGCGATGTTAAGGGTCATCTCCTCAGACTCGATTACACACGGGCCCGCTATAACAAAAAGCGGAGCATCAAGACCCACCCGGATTTTACCTATCTGCACTAATTACTCCCATTAATATCGAGCTCTATAAACATCTATGCAGGTTGATTTACATATCTACATTCTTTAGCGCCGCCGCGACGAAACCGTTAAACAGAGGGTGACCCTTTCTTGGTGTCGATGTGAACTCAGGGTGAAATTGACAACCCACGAACCAAGGGTGACCTTCTAATTCAACAACCTCACATAATCCTTCATTCTCTGAAGTTGCCGATACCGCTAAGCCGTGTGATTGAATTTGACCTAATAGCTGACCATTTACCTCATAGCGATGTCGATGTCGCTCACCAACAGATGATGCGCCATAAATTTTTTCGACTTTAGATCCTGGTTTCAGAATGGCTTTTTGCTCGCCAAGCCGCATCGTCCCGCCTAAATCTGAATCAATATCTCGTTTTTCTACCTCACCTTTAGATGTCATCCACTCAGTAATAAGGGCAACTACCGGGTGTTTCGTATCGCTTGCAAACTCCGTGCTATGCGCATCCTTCCAGCCCATCACATGACGAGCAAACTCGATAACCGCCAGCTGCATTCCCAAACAAATACCCAAATAAGGTACGTTATTTTCTCTCGCGTACCTGACAGCTTGGATCTTTCCTTCGACTCCGCGTGTACCAAATCCACCAGGGACTAATATCGCATTCATATCACGCAATACCCCAACGCCCTTCTCTTCGATCTCCTCTGAATCCACATACGTAATACTAATCTTTGCATTACAGTGAATTCCCGCATGTATTAATGCTTCAGACAAGGATTTATAAGATTCAGTTAAATCTACATATTTACCGACTAAGGCAATATTCACCTCTCCGCTTGGATTCTCTAACTTATAAATTAAGTTGTCCCATTCCGTTAAATTCGCCGCCGGAGCTTCCAGTTGAAGTTTAGTCAGCACAATCTCATCAAGTTGTTGCTTGTGTAAGAAAGAGGGAATTTTATAAATACTATCGACGTCAACCGCGGAAATTACAGCGTCTACCGGGACATTCGTAAACAAAGCAATTTTTCGCCTCTCGTTTTCGGGTACCTCTTGTTCCGATCGACAAAGAATGACATCGGGCTGAATACCAATTTCACGCAACTCTTTAACCGAATGTTGTGTGGGTTTTGTTTTGACCTCCCCAGCAGACTGAATATATGGGACTAAAGTTAAGTGCACAAAACACGCATTTTCTCGACCGACCTCTAGGCTCATCTGTCGGACCGCCTCCAAAAAAGGCAGAGACTCAATATCACCCACCGTACCACCAATCTCTACCAATGCTACATCTGCGCCGTCCGCACCCTTAATAATTTGACTTTTTATCTCGTCGGTGATGTGTGGAATAACTTGTACCGTACCTCCTAAGTAATCACCTCGTCGTTCTTTACGAATAACAGACTCGTACACCTGACCAGTCGTGAAATTATTACGCTTCCCCATTCTTACATCCACAAAACGCTCATAGTGACCCAAGTCTAAATCTGTCTCAGCCCCGTCATAAGTTACGAACACCTCTCCGTGCTGAAACGGGCTCATGGTTCCGGGATCTACATTAATGTAAGGATCAAGTTTTAACATAGTCAGCTGAATCCCTCGAGATTCAAGAATTGCTGCTAATGACGCGGAAGCGATGCCTTTCCCTAAAGATGATACGACACCGCCTGTAACAAATATATATTTAGTCATACCACGTGAAATTCACCAGAGAATTGCGTAATCTCGATTGTAACATCGGCCGACGAAACGATAAGCCAAAAATTCCAACTTACAACCGTTGAAATACTACTTAACGCATTAAATTTATGCTGCTTCTTCAGCCTTTAGATGCTTTCCAAGGTACATCCAAGTATCCACAACGGTATCTGGATTTAAGGAGATCGCGTTGATACCTTCACCAACCAGCCATTCGGCAAAATCCGGATGATCAGAGGGACCTTGACCACAGATACCAACGTACTTACCTTTTTTACAACATGCATCAATAGCAAGATGCAGCATCCGCTTGACAGCTAAATCTCGCTCATCAAATTGACCAGCAACGATACCTGAGTCTCTATCTAACCCCAGGGTAAGCTGCGTCATATCGTTAGAACCGATCGAAAATCCGTCAAAGAATTCCAGGAACTCATCAGCCAACATCGCATTAGTAGGCAATTCGCACATCATAATAATACGCAAACCGTTTTCACCGCGCTTCAAGCCATAAGATGCAAGCAAATCAATTACCTGCTCAGCTTCGCTGAGGGTTCGAACGAATGGCACCATAATTTCTATATTGGTCAAGCCCATTTCGTCTCGCACTGTTTTCAGCGCTCTACACTCAAATTCGAAACAATCTCTAAAACTATCTGAAATGTAGCGGGACGCTCCCCTGAAACCAAGCATCGGGTTCTCTTCATTGGGCTCGTAAAGTTGTCCGCCAATTAGACTTGAATACTCATTGGATTTGAAATCGGATAAACGCACAATAACCGGCTTAGGGAAAAATGCGGCGCCTAACGTTGAAATGCCTTCCTTTAGCTTTTCAACGTAGAAGTCAACTGGAGTCGCATAGCCTGATGACTTTAACGAAACTAACGCCTTCACGTCATCGGGGAGCTTATCAAACTCAATTGCCGCTTTTGGATGAATGCCGATCATACGAGCAATGATGAACTCCAATCTTGCTAAGCCAATTCCCGCATTGGGCAAGCGCTGGAAATCAAAGGCTAACTCCGGATTTCCAACATTCATGGATACTTTGACGGGTATTTCTGGAAGTTTATCTAATTGAATTTTTAAGATCTCAACGTCTAATATTCCCTCGTATACATACCCTGAGTCACCTTCAGCACAAGAAACCGTAACGTGGTCACCTTCAGAAAGGACCTGAGTTGCAGTCGCAGTTCCAACCACTGCCGGAATACCTAATTCCCTTGCAATAATTGCGGCATGACATGTCCTACCTCCTCTATTGGTAACGATTGCGGAGGCTTTCTTCATCACTGGCTCCCAATCTGGGTCTGTCATATCAGTGACTAACACATCGCCTTCCAATACACGATGCATTTCACTTGAATCCTTTACTAAACGCACAACCCCTGAGCCAATTTTTGATCCAATAGCACGACCCTCAACTAGAACTTTACCTCGATTATTTAATTTAAATCGCTCCTGGGTAGTAGCCTCACCCTCGTGCGCTCTAACAGTCTCTGGACGCGCCTGCAAAATATAAAGCTTACCGTCTTCCCCATCTTTACCCCATTCAATATCCATAGGTCGACCGTAATGCTTTTCGATCTTAATCGCCTGCACAGCCAATTCATTTACTTCTTCATCATTGATTGAAAACCGATTCGCTTCCTCATCTGACACAGGATTGGTCACGGTTGATTTCCCAGCTACCTGAATATCAGAAAATTCCATTCGTAAGGCCTTACTACCTAAATTTCTGCGCAAAATTGCTGGCATCCCGCGCTCTACTCCGGGCTTATAAACATAAAATTCATCAGGATTAACTTGCCCTTGAACAACTGTCTCTCCTAAACCATACGCCGACGTTATAAAAACAACTTTGTCAAAACCGGACTCCGTATCCAAGGTAAACATCACCCCACTAGACCCAGAGTCGGAGCGAACCATCCGTTGAACCCCTGCAGACAAAGCCACATTTGAATGTTCGAAACCCTTGTGCACCCTGTAAGAGATCGCTCTATCGTTATACAACGATGCAAATACATGCTTAATTGCTTCTAAGACATTTTCTAAACCACGAATATTTAGGTAACTCTCTTGCTGGCCAGCAAAGGATGCATCAGGCAAATCCTCTGCAGTCGCGGAGGAGCGCACAGCAAAAGAGACATTCTCCCCTTCTGTATTTGTTAATTTTACATACGCTGACTCGATGTCAGCCTTCAAACGTGGCGTCAACGGAGCGTCCACTATCCACTGTCTAATTTGCTCACCCGCTGATGAGAGAGCACCCAAGTCCTCAATATCTAACGCAGATAGCTTTTCGTTAATTTTCCGGGTTAGGCCAGACTCCTCTAAAAAGTCCCTAAAGGCCGAAGAAGTTGTTGCAAACCCCCCTGGTACTGAGACTCCTACACTGGATAACTGAGAAATCATTTCACCTAGGGAGGCATTCTTGCCACCGACCTCTTCAACATCGGTATTCCGTAATGAATGAAAAGGAATGACGTAAGGGGGATTATGTTTATCTGATATGCTCATTTTGTCTCGTAAATAATTGATACACTATGTACCGGTATTTTACCTCAACAACGCGGTATATTGCAGCACACCATTGGGCAAAATGAATACAAACACTAGATCCGCTTTTTATATCTCAGATCGAACCGGTATCACCGCAGAAATGCTGGGTCATAGTCTGTTAACGCAATTTGAAGAAGTAAGATTCAACGAAGCCACCCTGCCTTTTATTGATACGCCAAGCAAAGCGAATGAAGCAGTTAACCAAATTAATCAAGCTTGTGAGGCTGATGACAATAGACCGCTTGTATTCAGTACGCTGGTCAATTCAAAGTTGTCCTCAATAGTAAAAACAGCAAATGCACTATATATCGACTGTTTTCAAGTATTTATCGCTCCTATGGAAGCTGAACTAAAATTAAAGTCCAACCATTCAGTCGGTCGTTCCCATAGTAATCGAGGTTCAGGCTATTCAAAGCGGATGGATGCTGTAAATTTCGCTCTCGCATATGATGACGGACAAGCAGTCAAAGATATGCGAGAAGCTGACGTCATATTAGTAGGAGTTTCTCGCTGCGGGAAAACACCCACTTGCCTCTATTTAGGTATGCAATTCGGTATCAAAGCCGCCAATTTTCCTCTTATCCCAGAGGACTTTGAGCGGCTAGCGCTACCCAGTACGCTTGATGCTTTTCGACACAAATTATTCGGACTAACCATTCGACCCGATCGTTTAGTCCGGATCCGCAATGAGCGTCGCCCAGACAGTAAATACGCATCTCTGAGAAATTGTGAGAGTGAGGTACGCCTTTCAGAGGCGCTAATGAAACAGGAAAATATTGACTACCTTGATACTACCTCCAGATCTATCGAGGAACTAGCTACGGTGATCATGCAAAGAGCAAAACTCAAGCGTCAGGCCTATTAAAGTAAATGGGTTTAATTAAACTTCATTGACTTAATAGGCTCAAAGCTTTTCCTGTGAAGGGGCGTGATTCCGTACTTTTTTATCGCCTCAATATGAATCTTAGTCCCATAACCCTTATGACGTTTGAAACCCCACTTTGGATAAATGTGATCTAGCACCATCAGCCTCTCATCTCGCGCCACTTTCGCAATAATCGAGGCCGCAGAAATACATGGTTCTTTTTGATCTCCCTTGATGACTGTAAAGACCTCAACTCCCTTTAAGCTTGGCGCTTTATTCCCGTCAACTAATGCAATTTCTGGCAAAATATCGAGTCCCGCGATCGCACGCTCCATCGCCAGTAGTGTAGCGTTAAGAATATTTAATTTATCGATCTCCTCGACCGAGGCAAATGAAATCGACCAAGCCAACGACCTCTGCTTAATTTGTATGCATAAGTCTGATCGACGTTTCGGAGATAGTTTTTTAGAATCTCTCAAACCATCAATATGGTCGTCAGGGTTCAAAATGACAGCCGCTGCGTATACTTCTCCCGCTAATGGACCTCTACCGGCCTCATCAACACCAGCAGCAGTTTTAATATCATTCATTCATACCCACGAATTTCTGAATAACATCGGCACTCCGAATTGCCGATCCCACTCTAAGCGTCTTCTTGATCTCACGAAACCGCGTACGCATACCTGCGAGTTTCTCAGGTTGGCCAAATAAGGAAATGACTGCGTCAGCGAGCATGTGTGATCTTGCTCGCTCCTGAATGAACTCATCAACCAAATACTCGTTGGCAATAATATTTGGCAGCGACACAAATGTTGTCCGAGCTCGCCGTCGCATCAGCCAAGCAGTCAATTGAGAGACTTTATAGGTCACGACCATTGGACACTCACACAGAAGCGCTTCTAACGTCGCCGTACCTGAAGCAATAATTGCCAAATCGGCAGCCTTTAAAACATTCTGCGTATTTGCCGAAACGAATTGAATTTCATCGATCAAATCTTTTCTACGTTGAGACATGTGTCCACGGGAGAAAGCAACCGTGTCTTCATTTATCAAAGGTATAGCAAAACGCACATCAGGATACTTAGATTTAATGAGCTCCGCGGCATCTAACATTAGATCAAGGTGTTGTTTTAATTCTGAGCGCCTGCTACCAGGGAGCAGAGCTACCAATTTTTGATTAACGGTAAAACCCAGCTCATCTCGATATCTAAATCGATCAACAACCAATTCAATCTGATCGGCAAGCGGATGTCCGACATAAGAAACCGGGATCCCCTCCCTCTTGTAAATTTTCTCCTCGAATGGAAATAGCACTAACATTCGGTCTACAGATTCACGAATTTTATGAATTCTTTCGTAACGCCATGCCCATATAGAAGGGCTAACCAGATGCACTACTGGTACACCACTTTTTCTTACAGATCTTTCTAAAAAAAGATTAAAGTCGGGTGCATCAATCCCAACAACTAAGTCGGGTTGATATCTCAAAATTCTTTTTATAAGGGATGACCGAATACAAATAAGTTTAGGTAGTTTTTTGATGACCTCTACGTATCCCATCACCGAGAGCTCACTCATACGATACCAAGGATCAAAACCTTGCGCCATCATGAGTGGACCGCCAATTCCGACAAACTCCACTTCTGAAAATCGTTGATTTAATTCTTCTATCAATGCAGATCCGAGTAAATCTCCAGACGCTTCGCCAACCACGAGGACGATACGCCGCTTGGATTTCAACGACATATTCAACGGATAATACTTCTACCTGAAGTTGAGGACAAAAACTCGGACAGCACGGTCAGCTCCAAAGACTCTTTCGCCATACGAGTAATTTCAAGCTTTGCCTCATTCAAGGATAACGAAGATCGATACAATACCTTATAGGCATCACGAATTTTCTTAATTGAATCTTTCGTAAACCCTCTCCTTTTAAGTCCCTCAGAATTGATACCATGCGGTTTGGCAGCATCCCCGTTACACGTTACATATGGGGGCACATCGGACAATACAACGGACCCAACCCCTGTTAACGCATGCGCGCCTATCCTGCAAAATTGATGTATACCACTGAACCCGCCGAGCATGGCAAAGTCACCAATCTCTACATGACCCGCTAACTGGGTGCAATTGGCTAAAATACTATCATCTCCGACAAGACAATCATGAGCAATATGCACGTAAGCCATAATCCAGTTACGATCACCAACAACAGTTTTACCTTTGTCTTGCACCGTACCGGTATTGAAAGAGCAAAATTCTCGGATGACGTTATTGTCGCCAATTTCCAAACTTGTCTCCTCACCGGAATATTTTTTGTCCTGCGGCTCCTCTCCGAGCGAAACATGATGGAAAATATTATTGTTTTTGCCGATTGATGTTTTGCCAGTAATCACTGAGTGGCTACCGACTCGGGTACCGCTACCTATTGATACTTTCTTGCCAACGATAGAATAAGCACCAATCTCAACGTTTTCAGCTATGCTCGCTCCAGGCTCAACAATCGCCGTCGGATGGATCATACTTCTCTCATAGTGCACATCAACACCGCTTCAGATACGAGCTTCCCATCCACCTCAGCTTTAACTGCGAACTTCCAAATTCCCTTGAGATTACGAACTATCTCAGCCGTAATTATCAATCGATCCCCAGGCACTACCGGTTTTTTAAAGCGCGCTTGATCGATTCCCACAAAATAAACAACATGGTCTTCGGGTTTAGTTATATCTAGCGATTTAAATGCCAGTAACGCTGCCGTTTGCGCCATGGCCTCAATAATTAAAACACCAGGCATAACCGGATGCCCTGGAAAATGTCCTTGGAAAAATGGCTCATTTATCGTGACATTTTTTGTCGCTACGAGGGTCTCATTTGGATCAAAAGAAACAACCCGATCGATCAGTAAAAAAGGATACCGGTGGGGTAGAACCTTCATAATTTCATTTATATCCATAAACTTTCCAATCTAGCCTTCAGGACAGACTCCGTTGCAGCTATATGACATCTGTTCCCGTCGCTTTAGCCACAATATTTTCTAAGTTTTTGATGCGTTTATTAAGTTCAGACAATTTTCGTATTGCAGCAGCATTCCTCTTCCACTCTGCATGTTCACTCAAAGGATAAACGCTGGTGTACCTGCCTGGCCTTAAAATACTTTTCGAAACTAAAGAGCCTGCGGATACATCTACATTATCGCAAACACTAAGGTGACCCGTAAACATTGCGGCCCCACCAATCCGACAATTACGACCAATATCTACGCTGCCGGCAATCCCGACACATCCAGCGATGATAGTGTTGTCTCCGATATTGCAGTTGTGTCCTATTTGAACTTGGTTATCAATTTTTACACCGTGGCCAATAATCGTGTTGTCAATTGACCCCCGATCAATAGTTGTGTTGCACCCAATCTCGCATCCGTCATTAATAATGACACGCCCGACTTGTCTAACTTTTATCCACTCATTTTTTTCTTGAACGTACCCAAAGCCATCACCTCCAACCACAGCCCCACTGTGAATTACACAGTTATCGCCAATCTCGCATTCATCGAGTATCAAAGCCCCAGCGTGAATAACGGTATTTCTTCCGATTTTTACTCTTTTCCCTATAAAGCAGCGTGACCTCAAACTGACGCCTTTGGAGAGTTCCGCACCATCTTCAACAATTACATGCGGTCCAACTGTCACATCATCACTCAAGAGCACATTAGTCCCCACATAAGCGGAAGCACTAATACCCTGACCACCCTCATCAAACCCAAACATCAACTCCAAAACCTGGGAGAAGTAGAAATGAGGTCTTTCCACAATTATCTTCGTTATGGCCTCGCCAAATTTTTCAGAATCTTCCAAAGAGACGACGACAACTGAGGCTTTAACCTTAGATATGTAAGAGGAAAGACTTTTATCGCTATAAAAGGTAATTTGACCCTTCTCGGCATTCTTAATGGTCCCCACGTTTGTAACCGTGGTGGAGCCGTCACCCACAATGGATCCACCTAAGCGATCTACGATCTCCTGAACTGCAAAGCCGTTTAACAAACGTACCCTTTTAGTTGTAGCAGGCCTAGTCGTCTTCAAGGGCCTTTATAACCTTATCAGTGATATCAAGACGATCGCTTCTGTATACTGCCTCTTGCAATATTAGGTCATACTTTTCTTCAGCAGCAATTTTATCGATCTCTTCATTCGCAATACGCAGGATAACTTTCAATTCCTCTTGCTTCCTGAGGTTCAGTTCCTCTCTAAACTCTCTTTGTAATCTTTGAATTTCCCGGGAAAGACGAGCTAACTCTGACTCTAAAGCCCTTTTTTCAGACTCGGCCATCGTGAGACCATCTTTCTCAAGCTTCGCCTTCACCTCTGTCGCCTGAGAATTAACAGCCTTTATCTCCTGATCTCGGGGTGCAAACTCCTCCTGCAGCTTTTTTTGCGAGCGAAGCGCAGGAGCGGCCTCTTTAAAGACACGATCTGTATTAACAAAACCTATCTTGAGTTCCTGCCCTGATACACTCGTTGCCACGCATAACATCCCGAAAGAGATGAGACTGAATAAATAAACTGATATTTTTCTCACAAAATTTCCCTAACTTGTTATGTTAAAAACCAGTACCTAACGTGAATTGAAATGTCTCCGTTTTATCCGTAGCCTTTGCATTAAGCGCTTTGGCGAAATTAAACCTCATCGGCCCAACGGGAGAATACCAATTAAAACCCAAACCCGCAGAGTACCTCATCTCCGAAAATGCATCATCAAAATGATTATCCACTGAACCTGCATCAAAAAAAGCGGAAAATCTCATTGATTTATCAAGATTCACACCGGGAAAAGGGAAAATTAGTTCTGTTTGTGCAAGCACTCTACGCTTCGCCCCCAACGATTGTCCGATTGCATTCTTAGGACCTATAGAACTTGCTTGGTATCCCCGAAGCGAGCTCGCTCCCCCCGCGTAAAAATTTTTATAAAATGGAAGCTGTTTCCCATCATAATCTTCAGCGTAAGACAAAGAACCTCCGAGCCGCAACGTCAGGTCGTCGGATAAAGGTTGATACCATTCAGATTTATATGTCGCATTGTAGTAAGTTAGGTCTCCGAGCGGTGTGCTAATCTCTGATCCAAAACGTTGCAAAAGACCGTCTGTTGGATATATTGCGCTATCTCGCTTATCACGGGCCCAGCCTACCGTAAACGGAATAACAGTATTGTCCGTGCCATTTAAATCTACAAACTCTTGATACTCTAAGGTTGGATTTGCACCTAACGATAACGCCGTTGTCTCGAAGCCAACGCCATAAAAAATACGATCATATTCCGTAAGAGGTACTCCAAAATTTACAGACGCACTCTCGGTAGAACTTGAAAATGCAGACACAACAAGGCTACTTGTATCCGTATCTCTCTTACCTAATTTGTAGGTACGACTCACACCATCATCCGTTGCATATGGATTCGTATATCCAACTTCAAAGGTTTCGTTAACTTTTCCAGTACTGACGCTAAAATTTAGCGAATTACCCGTACCCATGAAGTTGCTCTGAGATAACCCCAGCTGCAGTAAGAGGCTATCTGTACTCGAAAAACCAATACCAAATGAAAAATTACCAGTCATGCGTTCAACGACTTTAACCTCCAAATCAACTTGATCAGTCGCTCCTGGTACGGGTTGAGTATTAATCATCACATCCGAAAAAAAACC
>Ga0181596_10002664_pt1 | contig 17038 bp, 16 predicted proteins | sample 041ome_6_FD_148655 | JGI IMG/M metagenome (GOLD analysis project Ga0181596, IMG submission 148655) | Coastal salt marsh microbial communities from the Groves Creek Marsh, Skidaway Island, Georgia - 041402US metaG (spades assembly) | ecosystem: Environmental > Aquatic > Marine > Intertidal zone... | reverse complement strand
GGCATCTGTGAATCCACCTTGGTCCACAACAGTTGCAAACGCTTCCATCTCTGTTAACCGATCCATGTCGCACCTCATTTACTACACCCCTGTTTTTGCCGTTGAATGTGGCTGAACTGGGGCAGAGTGGGGACATTATCGGGGTATTTGGCCCATTGTTTCGAAAAACGATCTAAATCTGATAGGCCGTCCGCATGCCTTGATCAATCGCGCGTTTGGCGTCCAATTCGCCTGCGAAATCTGCGCCACCGATGATATCGACGCTGTGTCCTGCGGCGATCAATGTGTCGCCGAGGCTGCGTTGTGATACCTGTCCTGCACATAAGATGACATTATCTGCAGGCAAAAAGGTTGGGTTTTCGCGGGCCTCGCCAAATGAAATGTGGATGCCGTCGGCGGTGATTTTTTCGTAATTCACCCCACCGATCATGTTGACACCCTTCATTTTCAAGGTCGCACGGTGGATCCATCCGGTGGTTTTGCCCAATCGCTTGCCATGCCGTTCTGCTTTGCGCTGCAACATCGTCACGGCGCGGGCAGGCGCGCTGGGCCGTGGACCCGCTTCGGACAAACCGCCGCGTGTTGTGGCCGGATCGGTCACGCCCCATTCGGTCAACCATTCCGTCACGTCGGGCGTTTGCGGGGTTGCGGCATGGCCGTGGGTCAGGAATTCGGACACATCAAACCCAATCCCACCTGCGCCGATCACGACGGCAGATTTGCCAATCTCAACACCATCGCGCAAGACCTCGACATAGCTGTGGACGTGGGGCAGGTCTTGGCCTTCGATCTGCGGATCGCGGGGGTCAACGCCGGTGGCAATGATCACGTGATCGAACCCGGTGAGATCATCGGCCGTGACGGTGGTGTTCAAACGTTTGGTCACACCCACAGTATCGATCATCGTGCCGAACCAATCGACCAGCCCCCAGAATTCTTCTTTGCCGGGGATCTGTTTGGCCATGTTCAACTGGCCTCCGATCTGCGCATCGCGATCAAACAGCGTAACCGTATGACCCCGCTGTGCCGCAGTGATCGCGGCGGACAGACCCGCAGGTCCTGCACCCACCACCGCCACAGTTTTCGGTGTTGCGGCGGGTTCGATCGGGAATTCGGTTTCATAACAGGCGCGAGGATTGACCAAGCACGAACTGATCTTGCCGCTGAAGGTGTGGTCCAAACAGGCTTGGTTACAGGCAATGCAAGGCGCGATTTCTGCGGCGCGCCCATCACGGGCCTTGTTGACGAAATCCGGGTCGGCCAAAAAGGGCCGCGCCATGCTGATCATGTCGGCGCATCCGTCGGCCAAAACCTGTTCGCCCACTTCTGGTGCGTTGATGCGGTTTGAGGTGATGACAGGGATGCCCACATGCCCCATCAGTTTCTTGGTCACCCAGGCAAAGGCCGCGCGCGGCACCGATGTCGCGATGGTGGGAATGCGCGCTTCGTGCCACCCGATGCCCGTGTTGATGATGGTGGCACCCGCCGCTTCGATTTCTTTGGCAAGCTGCACAACCTCATCATGTGTGGATCCATTCGGGATCAGATCGATCATCGACAACCGATAGATCAAGATGAAATCATCCCCAACGGCCGCGCGGGTGCGTCTGACGACCTCAATTGCAAGACGCATGCGGTTTTCATACGAACCGCCCCAGCGATCTGTGCGTTTGTTGGTGTGCGTGACCAAAAATTGGTTGATGAAATATCCCTCTGACCCCATAATCTCGACGCCATCATAGCCCGCCGTTTTTGCGCGAACGGCTGTTTCCACGATGTCAGAGATTTGTTTTTCGATTCCCTCTTCATCCAGCTCTTTGGGGGCAAAGGGGGAAATGGGGGATTTCACGGGCGATGGGCCCACGCAATTTGGGCTATAGGCATAGCGCCCCGCATGCAAGATTTGCATGACGATTTTCCCGTCCGCCCCGTGCACGGCTGCGGTGATCTTGGCATGATTTGCGATGTCGGTTTCGTTGAACAAACCCGCTGCACCATGAAAAACCGCACCTTCGGCGTTCGGGGCAATTCCGCCTGTGACGATCAAGGCAACACCGCCGCGGGCGCGTGACGCATAAAATTCACCGACCCGATCCCAATCTTTCGTTTCCTCAAGATTGGTGTGCATGGATCCCATCATCACGCGGTTTTTCAGCGTGGTAAAGCCCAAGTCCAAAGGTTGAAACAAATGTGGATATGCCGCAGACATTGATGACGCTCCGTGATGAAAATATTCACCAAACCATAACGATCACGCGCGACTTGTCATTCATAACGCAGCGGCAGTTGGCCCTATGACGCGGCGAAACTTTGGCGGATGACACGTTTGATGATGTCTAATTCTTCGCGCAATTGCGCAACCTCGGCGGTCAGATCATGGGCAAGCGCGTGGCCCCCAGACAACGTGACACGGGATACGGGATCCGGCAGCCCATCGACCATAATCAACAGGGTGTGCACCCCATCCCCAATCGCAGCTGAGGGGATAGGAAATTCGATGATTTTTTCGGACTTCGACGGGCCCGCGTCGATGGTGACGCCGTCAATGCGGTCGCCATGAAAGGTGACATAAATCTGTGCATCCCGTGGCGCCGTTTTTGAAAACGTGGCGAGGCCGCGCCAAATTCCGTTTGCAAACACGATGTTTTCGACTCTGACCATATCTTACCCCTAGAACTGTGCCCGCAAGCGACGACACACTGTGAGATCATGCAGAACGATCCTATTCATTTGCGCGTCATCAAAAATGAGATCGATCCAGACTTTTTCCAATCGATGTTCGTTTAAATCCATGTATCCCAAATCGAATTCAACGGTGAAGTTTTCGTGTTGATGCGACAGCTCTTTGATTTGTTCGTCGACATTCGGGCCATGTTTCACGTTGATGCGCGCGAAAATAGGCAATTGCTGTTCCGAGGTCAGACGAAACTCCATTTCAAAAATGTTCTGATTGCTCAGGCTGTGCATCGCTGTTTCTGGCAAATCCAGCGACAGCGATAAAAACGACCCATCAAAATCAAACACTTCCAACGCAATGTCAAAAGGGGGCCAGACTGGTGGATTTTAGCGTCGTGACCTGTTTCAGGATCATGCCGCAGGCAGATGCATTGTGATGAAGGGATATATTTGATCCAACCCCAACGCCCGAGGCGGGGTTGATTTGCGGCGCGACGCAGCCTTTTTGAAAAAACACTTCTGGACGCCATGCCCAATCGGCGTTTTTGCTTTTGCGGATTTCCACGTCGCGTGACAGGTGCCCGCCAATTTCTACGGTGGCCGTTTGTGTAAAGGCTTCGATCACATCGATCGCCCGATATGCATCCGAGCGCAATTTTAACAAATCACTCAAAGAACGGCCTGAAATATTTTTTCCAAGGCTTCGCCATTGTTCAATCGCTCTCGTGCGTACACGACGATCAAACCAACTCTGTCCCAATAATTTGCTCATCTTATTTTCTATAACGATTCGTTTATTTCCATACCCTTACCACAAAATATGGAGATATTATGGCCGGTATACGGGTTTTAGCATGGGGGCTGCTTTAATTGACACAGTCTGTGTCATCTCGGGATCGGGTCGCAAGCGGGGGGGCGTGACGCCGGCGTGTACAGGATCGGGTGTGGTTCTTTGATCCTGTGCAGTCTTCGTTTGCGTGCCTTGCAGTGCAAATGTCACCTGTGACAGCACCTTTGCGGCCGTTGATTGCGATGTCTTGCCCTTTGGCTTTTGAAAGTAACTGGTCAATATCAGCGCATTTTGTCGAAGGGTCACAGCACGATAATAGATCGGATCCATCCCTAACCGATTGGCGGCAGCGGTATCACGTATGGTCGCAATATGCAGATCGCCCCGACGCTTATAATCACGCGCTTTTGGTGTCTTTAAAAGTGCCGCGCGCAGATCGGCATCGGTGGGTCGCGCGGCGTCAGACACGGCCGATACCGATACCGTGATCATGGAGCTGGGATAGTCGTTTTCCGTACAGGGTGTGAAAATTGCAAACCCTTTGGCATCCGCGTTGCGCGTGAGTTTGCGGTTCGCGCAATAGGCGTCAGGTGACGTGATCTGTAGGCCAGACGCAAATTTCACAGTGTGGATTTGCGCCTTATGTCGGGCGAAATCGGGCAAACTGCCCATTCCACATCCCGAAAATGCAAGCATGGCCCATAAAACTAGGCATGTTTTTATTGGCCGTCGCATCCCAAACCTATTGCTTTCGCCGATGTCTCGGCGCCCCGTTCCACTTGGCATACAAAACACATTCCCATCACACAAGCCTGCCGGTGTTATGTGGGTACGATTTTGCCATAGGTGCGATGCGCCCACACCACATAAATCACAACTTCGATCAATGTCATGATCACCATCGCCCACCCCATTCGCGGATCTGCAGGATCAAATGAATTTAGGAATAACGCCAAACCGCTGAGGTATCCGTCGTTTGACAAGATCAAGATGCCAAACAGATTGATCCCCCAATGCAATCCAAATGCGGCCCCAATATTGCCCCGAAACACGGTGATCGCACATAGGATCATGCCAGTGACGGTGGTGTTCGCGACATAGAACCACGCGTTTGATCCGAACTGATCTGGCGCGAAATGGCCAAGGCCAAAGATAAAGGATGGTACAAAAAACGCCCACCAATACCGACCGCCCCGCGCCCAGATCAGGCGTAGAAAATATCCGCGGAACAACACCTCTTCTGCGCCAGCTTGGAACAAGATCAAGACACTTGCGGGGATCAAAAGCATCAGCCATGTCGCAGGATCCGCAATGAATTGGGCGCTGTATCCTTGGGGCGTACCTAATAAGAGAACGCTTGCGATTTCAAAAATCGATACGGCGATCAGGCTCAGGCTTAGACCAATTCCGAAATCCCGCCAATTGATGCGCTGTGTCACGGTATAGAGCGCTTGGATCGGTTGGCGCATCGGCCAAAACATTGCAAAACGCACGCCAAACCACACAGGAATAAAGGTTGCCAACATGATCATCAGAGAAAGCGGCCGTGTCCCGAGGAGGTCGTTCGCAGAAAAATCCGGGACAAAGGTCGCCACTGCGACGCCTATCGCCAATCCGGCCCCGATATAAATGACGCCGATGATCATCAACCCAACGATTATGCGCCAAATTTGTGATTTTTCCCGCATGCGGATCGAAATGAAGTCTGTCATAGTGCACCCCTAACAAGTTTTTCCAACAGTCTTAGGGACGTGTCGGCAAAATGCCAATGGTTTTTGAGCCGTTTGAATTGCATTCCGCGCCCAACAGGCTTATTTGGTTACACAACTACACAGAGCAAAAGGAAACGACGCTCATGAACTGGATCACAAACTATGTCCGCCCTCGGATCAACTCAATATTTTCGCGGCGCGAGGTGCCCGAAAATCTTTGGTCGAAATGTGGGGAATGTGGGACGATGTTGTTCCATCGCGAATTGTCGGAAAACCTGAACGTTTGCACACAATGCGGCCATCACATGGCGATCACACCGCGCGAACGGTTTCATCATTTGTTTGACGGCGGTGTATTTGTCGAGGTCAAAGTGCCTGAGCCCATCACGGATCCGCTGCATTTCAAAGACCAAAAGAAATATCCGGATCGCATGAAAGCGGCGCAAAAGAGCACCCACGAAAAAGAAGCGATGTTGGTCGCCGAAGGCGAGATGGGCCGCACCCCGATCGTGGCTGCAGCGCAAGACTTTAGCTTTATGGGTGGCTCCATGGGCATGTATGTGGGCAACGCAATCATCGCGGCGGCTGAGCGCGCGGTGAAACTGAAACGCCCCTTGATCCTGTTTTCCGCAGCAGGCGGCGCACGCATGCAAGAAGGCATTCTCAGCTTGATGCAGATGCCGCGCACCACCGTTGCGGTGCAAATGCTCAAAGAGGCAGGGTTGCCCTATATCGTGGTGCTGACCCATCCAACGACAGGCGGCGTCACCGCGTCCTATGCAATGTTGGGTGATGTGCAAATTGCCGAACCCAATGCGTTGATTTGTTTCGCAGGTCCACGTGTGATCGAACAAACCATTCGCGAAAAACTGCCCGAAGGCTTTCAACGCGCGGAATACCTTTTGGATCACGGAATGTTGGATCTGGTGACACCGCGTACGAAACTGCGCGAAGAGCTGATCAAAATCGTGCGCATGCTGATGAAACGGCCACCCGCGATTGCAGGAGAATTGCCGGTTCCCACAGAGCCAAGTGTAGAAAAGTCTGCCCAAAAATGAACGCAACAGGGTCTGATGTCATTCTTGAACGAATGATGGCGCTTCACCCCAAGGTGATTGATTTAACCTTGGATCGTGTGTGGCGGCTATTGGCCGCTTTGGACAATCCGCAAAATGACTTGCCCCCTGTGATCCATATCGCGGGAACCAATGGCAAAGGGTCGACACAGGCGATGATCCGCGCGGGGCTTGAGGCAGCAGGCAAGCGTGTGCATGCCTATACATCGCCCCATTTGGCGCGGTTTCACGAACGTATCCGATTGGCTGGATCGCTGATCGCCGAAGATCACCTCACGGCTGTCTTGGACGAATGCTATGCCAAAAATGGCGGCGGCAATATCACCTATTTCGAAATCACCACCGCCGCCGCGCTGTTGGCGATGGCGCGGACACCTGCGGATTATACCTTGCTTGAGGTTGGTCTTGGGGGGCGGCTTGATGCGACGAATGTGATTGAGCGCCCCGAGGTCTGTATCATCACGCCGATCTCAATCGATCATGAGGCGTTCTTGGGCAACACGCTGGCGAAAATCGCGTCTGAAAAGGCGGGGATCATCAAACGTCAGTGTCCCGTGGTGGTTGGCCCGCAACCTGACGAGGCGATGCAGGTCATCGAAGACACCGCGCAGCGTTTGGGTGCCCCCATCTTGGCCTATGGTCAAAACTGGCACATTTCGCGCGAACGCGATCGTTTGGTGTATCAGGACGAACGTGGATTATTGGATCTGCCGTTGCCGAACCTGTTGGGCGAACATCAATACCAAAACGCAGGTGCCGCGATTGCCGCCCTGCGCCATATGGGGTTTGATGGCGATGCCTGCGAGGCTGCGGTGACACGCGCACAATGGTCCGCACGTATGCAGCGATTGGCCAAGGGGCCGATTATTGATGCCGCACCACAGGCCGAAATTTGGCTGGACGGTGGACACAACCCCGCCGCAGGCGAGGCGATCGGCACACATATGACCAGCCTGCCAAAGCGCCCAACCTTTATGATTTGCGGGATGCTGAACACCAAGGATATTGGTGGGTATTTGCGTCCGATGGCACCTGTCGCAGACCATCTGTACGCCGTGTCGATCCCGGGTGAGGCAAATACCTTGCCCGCATCTGCAACAGCAGAGGCTGCGCGTGCTGTTGGCATGCCGGCAATCGAGGCGGACAGCGTGTTAGATGCGGTCAAAACCATTGTGAAAACCACACCCGATGCGCGGATTTTGATCTGCGGATCGCTGTATCTGGCGGGCAATATTCTTAAAACGCATGAATGATTCGTTTTTTTGCGAAATGCGAATCACTTCATGTTGACTAGTGATTCGCAACGTGCATATATTGGCTATAAGCAGTGCCGTATCACTAGCAGTTGATTTTAGCACAGCTTATGGATGCGGTTAACATACAGGCATATAGGCTCGGTTCTTCGTGAACCGAGCCGACAATAACACCGCAGTCCCGCCGTTATTGGCAAAAGGTAAGGGTGTATTGATGCTAAGAACTTTGATAATTGCTGCGTTTTTTCTGATCGTGACTGTGGGTCTTTTGTTGATGCAGCCCAGTTCAAATTCTGATCGTTTCGTAGATACCTCATTCGAAGACATCGACACCGATTTGGTCACACGCCAAGACACTGCGTTAGAGACAACCGTCATCGCCCCCGAAGTTCCAGCACAGCAGCTGGCCATCGTTAAACCTGTTGCGCCTGCGGCACCACAGAACGCTGAGCCCGTTTTGCGGTTGCAAAATATCCAGCCTGTCAACATCACACAGGACCAAGACATTACACCCACCAAAATCCGTGGGCTAGAACCGTTGATCGCCAGCGCCTTGTCCCAAGGCATGACAGGCGAAGAAATTGATTTCCTAATCGTCCAAGCCGTTCAAAGCGGATTGATCAAAGTTCCGGCGCAAATGATGCGTTTGGATGGGTCGGTGGACACCCGCGCGGTCTTGGCCACATTGGTTCAAATCCCCAGCCCCGCGCCAAAGGTGGAACGCCCCTTGGGCAATACATATATCGTGCGTCCAGGGGACACATTGGCCATCATCGCGCAGCGATACTATGGCACGCGCGATGCGGTGAATGATATTTATTGGGCGAACAAAGATCGCCTGCCCAACCCAGATGCGTTGAACATCGGGCAAACCTTGTTTTTGCCGCAGCTCTGATTACTGCCCCCATTCGGCCGATTGCATTTCGCGCAATCGGCTTGCGGTGCGCTCAAATTCAAATACGCCTTCGCCTTCGATATATAACATCTCTGGCGCGGCGGCGGCGGAACAGATCAATTTGACCTTGGCCTCATAGAGCGCATCGATCAGCGTGACAAAGCGTTTGGCTTCGTTGAAATTGTTGCGTCCCAGTTGCGGGATATTGTCCACCATCAACACCCGAACCGCATCGGCGATGGCCAAATAATCCCCTGGTCCCAACATTTGCCCGCATAGATCATAGAATGAAAACCGAGCGACGCCGTTGTGATAGGCGGGAAACACCAAATTGCGCCCTTTGTGTACCAGCGTAAAGGGGGTGGAATGTCCTGCGCTCAGATCTGTCCAAATCCCGTCCATCTGCGCCCGTGCAGCCTCATTCACGGGTGCGAAATAGGTCTGTTCCCCCGACAACCGATTTTGCCGATAATCTGTGTCGCTTGCCATTTCCAATACATCGAGCTTTTCAGAAATCAGATCGATAAAGGGCAGGAACAGCTGGCGGTTTAATCCATCCTTATACAGGTCTTTGGGAACACGGTTCGATGTTGTGACAACAACGACGCCCGCAGAAAATAGTTTTTCAAACAGCCGCCCCACGATCATGGCATCGGCGATATCTTTGATCTGCATTTCGTCAAAGGCCAAGACTTTGACCGTATCCGACACAGATTTCGCAACCGGTGCCAAGGCATCGGCGGTGTTTGATTTGCGGGCCTCGTGCAATGCGTTTTGGATTTCTTGCATGAAGGCGTGGAAATGGACGCGGCGCACCGGCACCGACAGGCTGTCAACGAACAAATCCATGAGCATTGATTTACCACGGCCCACGCCCCCCCATAGATACAGACCCTTGGGCGGGGGTGGGGCCTTTCGGAACAATCCGCGCTTTTGCGGGGCCTCAAGCGCCGTGCGAATACGCTCAAAGGCGGGCAGCACCGCGCGTTGAACGGGATCGTCGCGCAAGGCACCTGCGGCAATGCGGTCGTTATAAAGGGTTTCCAAATCGCTCATGCCTGATCCATACCTTGAGAAATCCACACTGAAAAGATTGTATTGCATACAATATTCCAATTGACGCGGCGCGCGGAATAAAAATACTGGCCCCAACAAGGAGAGTGCCATGCGTGCCCAAACATCCAAGCCTTCTATTTTTACCCCTGTCCTGATCGTCGGTTGTGCCATCATTTTGATAAGCTTTGCGGTGCGTGCGTCTTTTGGGGTCTTTCAAATCCCGATTGCGACGGAATTTGGATGGCTGCGGGCCGATTTTTCCATGGCGATCGCGATCCAAAACCTTGCGTGGGGGATTGGTCAGCCGATCTTTGGCGCGATGGCGGAAAAGATGGGGGATCGGCGTGCCATTATCCTTGGGGCGTTAACCTATGCCGCAGGCATGGTGTTATCCTCGTTTGCTGTGACCCCCGCCGCGCATCAGCTTTATGCCATTCTTGTTGGGTTTGGCGTCGCAGGTACGGGGTTTGGCGTTATTCTGGCCGTCGTTGGCCGCGCCAGCAGTGATGAAAACCGATCCATGTCGTTGGCTATCGCCACCGCCGCCGGCAGTGGCGGCCAAGTCGTTGGCGCCCCCTTTGCCGAATATCTTTTGACCTTGATGCCATGGCAGAGCGTCTTTGTGGTCTTTGCGGTTCTGATCTTGGCGTCCTTGTTTTTGTTGCCCTTTATGCGTGCGCCACAGGTTGCGACCCGACAAGAGCTGGATGAAAGCATGGGTCACATTCTGAAAAAAGCGTTCCGCGATCCGACCTATACGATGATCTTTTTGGGCTTTTTTAGCTGTGGCTATCAATTGGCCTTTGTCACGGCGCATTTTCCCGCCTTTGTCACCGAAATGTGTGGCGCGATTATGCCGGGCGGGGTGTTGGATTCGGTCGGCGTGTCGACCACCTCGGCCTTGGGTGCGGTGGCGATTTCGGTGATTGGGCTGGCCAATATCGCGGGGACACTCACCGCGGGATATTTGGGCAAGCGCTATAGCAAAAAATACCTTTTGTCCGGCATTTATCTGGGCCGCACAATTATCGCGGCATGGTTCATTGCGGTTCCCATGACACCGACAACTGTGTTGGTGTTTTCCGTTCTTATGGGGTCTTTGTGGTTGGCCACGGTGCCCCTGACCAGCGGTTTGATCGCGCATATCTATGGTCTGCGCTATATGGGGACGCTTTATGGGATCGTGTTCTTTTCCCACCAATTGGGCAGCTTTATGGGCGTCTGGTTGGGTGGCAAGATGTATGACATCTATGGCAGCTATACGGTCGTGTGGTGGATCGGCGTCGGCGTGGGCGCGTTCAGCGCATTGATCCATCTGCCCGTGCGCGAACGCCCTGCGGCTGTGCCGGCCTGATCTGATTACACAGAATAGGCCAGACGCACACCGCCCCAATGACGCCCGTTCACAAAGATCGGGGCAGACACGTCTTTCATCAAGGCAAAAGTCCCGTTCCCCATATCGCGGCGATAGGCTTGCAGCAGAAAGTCGTTTGTATTTTGGCCCGCCGCCAATCCGACACGGTCATTGAAGATGCGTCGATTGCGCGAATTTGCGGTGTTCCATTCTGGATCTTCGGGGCGCTGCGGTTTTGAAAATTTGTTGTTGTGGGTGGGCAGATATCCGTTCACATCGACAGCGGCACAAAAAACAACACGGTCTGACAGCTTTAGCGCAGCTTCTTGTATCGGGGGAAGCATGCGATCCAGAAACGACAGATAGGCCGTTTCGTATTGCACCGGATTTGTGCCGTAGATTTCGACATAGTCTTTGTCAAACAAAGCATCGGCATTTATCAATCCGCGCTTAATGCCCGCTTCAAACACGGCACTGATCTGGCCTGCGATTTTCTTTACATTTTCGATATAGACCGTATCTGCGGTTTTCACATCCAGCTTTGGGGTCTGACCGGTCAGATTTTCGGAAATGCTGCGCAATTCATCCAAAGAATCTGCGACTTCTTTGATTTTGCCAACGGACAAGGTCACACCCGTCGACAGCGAGGACACCTGTGAATTGATGTGGTCGACACTCTGTGAAATATCAGCGGTATCAGAGCTGATCTCGTTTTGATTTTGAACAACCGTTGCCAAAATTTTTGGGACATTCTGGATGTGTTCGTCAATCCCTTGCGCATCCGTTTCCAGTTCATTGGCGACGACAACCGATGCAGTGGCGGTTGCGACCAAGTTTGCAATTTCGTGTGTAAGGTCTTCTAATGAATTTGTGATTTGGATCGTTGAGGTTGCTGTATATTCCGAAAGCGATTTGAATTCGCTTGCGACCACTCGAAAGCCTTGTCCGCTTTCACCGGCGCGGGCGGCCTCGACCGCAGCATTCAACGATAACAGAGACGCCCGTTGGGCAATCGTGTCGATCTCAAGCGAGATTTTTTGCACCAATGACAGCTTTTCTTGGACCGAGGTTAATCGCGTCCCCATTTCCAGAACATCGGCGGCCAATGAATTCGCCTTGCTCAGGATTTTGGTAAGCGTTTCTGCGCTTTCGCGTGAGGACGATGCCGCGCGTCTGGCAACATCTTTGCTGGCGTCACTTTTTTCGATGGTCCGTCGGCTTTGTCCTGCAATATCTGCGATATGCGCCGAAATTCGTTCAAGCGTTTCTGCTTGGGTTGCCAAGGTTGCGCTGGTGTCTTCTGCGCTTCCTGACGCGCCGGCAAGCTTTACACTCATGGTGCCAATTTTTTGGGCGATGTCTTGCAATGTATGCATTTTGTTTGATTTCAAATTGAAACTTAAAAACTTCATCACTTGTCCTGTTCTTGCCCATCAGAACAGGGAACGACGCAACGCTCAAATTTTGCAGTCCATCGACGCAAAAAGTTTAAAATTTAATCAGAAATAGCGCGTATAAGTTTTTGATCCAACACACGCAACACAGTGCGCAGATCATGACCGCGTTTTAGAATGCGGCCGTCCATGGCGATTACGCTGTATTCACCTTGTCGATTGCGCAGTTTGGGATGCTTTTCGATACGGTAGAGCGGCTGTTCCGCAGTCCGTCGAAACACAGAAAAAACAGCACAGTCCTTGAGCGATGAAATGCCGTAATCGCGCCATTCCCCGGCTGCGACCATCCGACCATACAGCGCAAGGATCAGGTTCAACTCTGTGCGTTGGAACATGACGCCTTGTTCGGTGGGGGTCTGAGGAAAGGATGCATAGCTGTTCATACAAAAAGAGTTGCGCGGATTGGTTGGAAAATCAAGTCAATTCACAATGCGCTTTCCACAATAAAAAACGCCCCGCACTGTGCGGGGCGTCGAGAGTGTGATGGGTAACTGGATTAATCCAATTCTTCCGGTAGCACCAAGTTCAAGATGATCGCCAGCGCCGCAGAAGGCAGCAGGCCAGATGTCATCAAAATCTTGGCTGTCGCTGGCAAATGCTGCAGCGCTTGTGGTTCCAGCTGAAGACCTAGGCCAATGGACAGGGAAATCGCAAAGATCACCATGTTGCGTCTGCTCCATTTCACATCGGACAGCATGTTCACGCCTGACGCACAGACCATGCCAAACATCACGATGACACCGCCGCCCAATACGTTGATTGGAACAGTATTGATCACCGCACCTATTTTCGGAATGAAACCACAGATGATTAGGAAAATCGCACCGATTGTGACGACGTGGCGGCTCATGACGCCTGTCATTGCAACCAGACCTACGTTTTGGCTGAAGGATGTGTTGGGAAGACCCCCAAAGATACCGGCGATAGATGTTCCAAGACCGTCTGCGAATGTTGCGCCCGCAACCTCTTTGTCGGTTGCTTCACGGCCTGCACCCCCTTTTGTGATCCCTGACGTGTCACCGACTGTTTCAATCGCCGAGACGATGGCCATGAAACACATGCCAATCACGATGGCAGCATTGAATTCAAACCCGTATTTAAAGGGCATGGGTGCTGCGAATGTCGCCGCTCTGCCGATATTGCCAAAGTTGACTTGACCCATCATGTACGCCACGACATAGCCCGCGATGATACCGATCAGGACGGCCGCAACGGACATAAAGCCACGGGTAAAGAACTTAATCGCCAAGGTCACGACGACAACGACCAATGCAGGTGTCCACATCGCCAACGATCCAAAGACGGGTTTGCCCATGTTTGGCACACCGCCTGCGGCGTATTGGATGCCCACTTTGACCAAGGCCAAACCGATCATCAACACGATCAAACCTGTCACCAACGGGGGCAGGGCGAACCGAATGCGACCGATAAAGAAACCAAGGAGGAAGTGGAAAATACCCCCTAAAAATACGCCGGTCATCAAACCGCCAAGGCCCGCAGTGCCCAATCCCGCAACCGCAGGGATCATCACCGGAACAAAGGCAAACGACGTCCCCTGTACGATCGGAAGACGCGCGCCAACAGGGCCCATACCGATTGTTTGGAATAAGGTTGCGATACCTGCAAACAGCATCGACATTTGGATCATATAGGTCATGTCAGGGAACCCCAACGCGCCTTGATCTGATCCGAAGCCTATGCCCGCTGCGCCCGCAACGATGATTGCTGGCGTCACGTTCGAAACGAACATCGCCAGAACGTGTTGAATGCCCAATGGGATCGCTTGACCCATCGGGGGTAAATAGTTCGGGTCCCGAAGCTGTTCGGGTGTCCCTATTGAAGTATCAGCCATTTTATCTCTCCCTTTTGACTGTTGTGCCCGCTTCTTTCAGAGCGGTTATATCTATTGTGCCACCACTACATATGGTTGGTCAAAGAAAAACTCTTCCAAGTTGTTGCCATCCCCAATTCGGTCCACGACCGCAAAGAGGCCCGGTTCATGCAAAGGTGTCAAAACCCCATGCCATGTACCGCGATGAAAATTGATCCCTTGGCCCGCTTCCGTGACAAAGGCGCGCGGCGTTCCGGGGCGATCCCCAACATCGGGGGCGACGATCACCAGAAACGGAACGAATGCCATCGGTATGAAAGCCTGTGATCCCAAAGGGTGCCGTTCCACCAAGGTCAGCTCATAGGGCAGGGTCCGAGTTTCCGCATTGAAAACGCTGATACCCGCGTGACCGTCACCAAAATCCATATTGGCGCGATCATGATATCGCCCACATTTCCCCATGTTGATGATCTTGTCAGGTGTGCCCGAGGCATCAAAAACATCGCCAAAGGGCGCAAAGGCCTGTGCCGACATGGGTTCGATGATGATCTGCGTCATGGCAAAATGTCCATCAACCGAAATTCTGCGATGCGTTCAACCTGTTTGCAGGCCTCGGCAAATTCGGTATCGGTATCATTGCCAATGCGACGCTCAAAAGCGGCCATGATCGATGCTTTGGTGTGATCGCGCACTGCGATGATAAAGGGAAAGCCATGCTTTTCCACATAGGCCGTGTTTTGACGCGTAAAGGTTTCGCGTTCGTGATCGGTCAAGGCATTCAACCCTGCAGAGGCTTGTTCGGACGTAGATTCGGCCGTCAATCGTTTGGCCTGTGCCAGCTTGCCCGCCAAATCGGGGTGGGCGCGCAAAACGCCCATGCGCTGATCCGCGCTTGCGGATCGAAACACACGGCAAAGCGCATTGTGCAAACCGCGCGCTGTATCATGCGCTGGCCCCAATTCCAAATCAAACGCACCTTCGGCAATCCACGCGGAATGTTCAAAGATCCCACCGTAGAGGCTGACAAACCGATCCCGTTCCATCTGTGACGGGCGTTCATACCGTTTTGGCGGATGGATTTGCGCCCAATGACGCGCGATATCAATGCGACGCGGGAACCACACATCCGCATGGGATGCCGCATATTCCATGAAGCGACGCAACGCCATGACACGCCCCGGACGCCCGATCAACCGACAATGCAAACCGATGGACATCATCTTGGCCTGACCTGCGTTTCCTTCGGCATAGAGCGCGTCAAAGCTGTCTTTTAGATAGGCATAGAACTGATCCCCCGAATTGAACCCCTGCGGCGTGGCAAAGCGCATGTCGTTGGCGTCAAGCGTATAGGGAATGATCAATTGATCGCGGCCATCAATCTCAATCCAATAGGGCAGGTCATCGTCATACGTGTCGCTGATATAGGCAAAGCCGCCTTCTTCTGCGACCAAGGGAACCGTGTTCACCGAACACCGGCCCGTATACCACCCATAGGGGCGTTCGCCCGTGACTTCGGTATGCAGACGCACCGCTTCGGCAATCTGCGCGCGTTCGGCGTCGGGATCCATGTCCTTGTGTTCGACCCATTTCAACCCGTGGCTGGCGATTTCCCAACCCGCGTCTTGCATCGCGCGGACCTGTTCAGGGCTGCGGGCCAAGGCGCTGGCCACGCCATAGACCGTCGCAGGAATGTTCAGTTCGGTGAACAATCGATGCAAGCGCCAGAACCCAGCACGCGCCCCATATTCATAGATGCTTTCCATGTTCCAATGGCGTTGGCCTGGCCATTGCGCGGCGCCGACGATTTCGGACAAAAAGGCCTCGGACGCGGCATCGCCATGCAGAACGCAGTTTTCACCGCCTTCTTCGTAATTTACAACGAACTGAACCGCGATCTTGGCCCCATTTGGCCACTGCGCATTCGGGGGCCTCGCCCCGTATCCCAACATATTTCGTTGATAGCGTGTCATATGATCCCCCGCTGATTGGTTAACTTGTAAAACAAATAAATCCCCAGTACTTTCAAAAATAATTTGAAGCAGTTACATATTTTCTGACAGGTACCCATTTGCCGAGTTTTAAGGCATGATACCCGAAAACATTGGATGGAATACAGATATGTCAGGATACCTTACAACGCATGTTTTGGACACAGCCCGCGGCTGCCCCGCTGCAGGATTGGCGATTGACCTCTATCGCATCACGGGCGAGACCCGCGAACACATCCGCAGCCTGACCACAAACGCCGATGGCCGCACCGATAGCCAGATTTTGCCAGCCGACGAATTCGAAATCGGCACCTATGAATTGGTGTTCCACGCCGGTGCGTATCTGGATGCCACAGGAACCCCTCCCGAAAGCCCCCGCTTCTTGGACGTCGTGCCGATCCGTTTCGGCATGAGCGAAGCGGCCCATTACCATGTTCCCCTTCTGTTGTCGCCATTTGGGTATTCGACGTATCGCGGAAGCTGATCGGGCCCCAAATAAACGCGCATGAACCGACGTTTTACCAACGCAATACCGACGTGTTTCAGACGGGCCTTCGGGCCTTAGTGTGTGGGCATTGAGGACAGTTCGGCACCGATGATATTTGACATGAAATCGATAAAGGTCCGCGTCTTTGGGTCTTGTTTCCGGCGGTGGGGATAAAGGCATCCGATCTGCACCGACGTCGGTCTGGCGTCAGGCAGTACCGCGACAAGCGATCCGTCTCGAAGGTGCTTTGCGACCTCGAAATAGGGTTTGAGGATAATCCCGTGCCCGTCGAGCGCCCATTGGGTCAGAACATCACCATCATCCGATTCAAACGGGCCTGTGATCGCATAGCGTTTCACGCCCGATTGGGTTTGCAAGGTCCATTGGAATTCTTGTGCACCGGGAAAGCGCAGGTTCAAACAATCATGTGTGCCGTCGGTCAATTGGTCGGGGGATGTGGGAACGC
>Ga0181596_10002647_pt1 | contig 17104 bp, 9 predicted proteins | sample 041ome_6_FD_148655 | JGI IMG/M metagenome (GOLD analysis project Ga0181596, IMG submission 148655) | Coastal salt marsh microbial communities from the Groves Creek Marsh, Skidaway Island, Georgia - 041402US metaG (spades assembly) | ecosystem: Environmental > Aquatic > Marine > Intertidal zone >... | reverse complement strand
ATCGAATTGCTCCATCAATATCGGATGCCGTCATCTCACTTTTTGCTAAATGAAATGCAGCTTCTAAAAATACAGGATCATTCAAAGTTACCAAGGCTTGTAAAGGAGTATTTGTAGGGAGCCTTTGCACTAAACAAACCTCTCTAGAGCCAGCGTCAAAAGTTAAAAGTGAAGGATAGGGACTGGTTCTCTTCAAATAAGTATATATGGCTCTTCTGTAGCGATCTTCTCCAATACTTTCCTTCCAAAGATTTCCCAAATAGCGATGCTCCCATATTCCATCTGGCTGGGGTGGCATTACACCCATTCCTCCCATTTTAGGACTTAATAATCCAGAAACTGCTAGTGCTTGATCTCTAATCTCTTCAGCTTGAAGCCGTAATTTAGGACCACGAGAATAAAATATATTATTTGGGTCTAAGCGGTATTTATATTCATCAATAGCAGAACTTTGCTGATAGGTAGCAGTCATAACAATAGACTTGATTAGGGCTTTCAAATCCCATTGTTGATCTTCCATAAAATGCACCGCCATCCAATCTAATAAAGCAGGATGAGTAGGAGGTTCTGATTGAGTTCCCATATCCTCAATGGTCGAAACAATTCCACGACCAAAAATCTGATACCAAATTCGATTGACAACCGTTCTTGAAGTTAATGGATTAGCATCACTCACAAGCCATTTGGCCAATCCTAATCGATTTTTATCCCATTCCATGTCCCAGTCGTTTAATATTGACGGAACATCAGAAGCAACAGTGTCTAAGGGCATTTGCCAATTACCTCGTTCAAAAAAACGAGTCTCCCTTTTCATAAAACTTGGGTTTTCAACTAGAATTGGAGTTCGCGTTGTCTTTGAATTTATTAAAGTGGTGAAACTTTTTTCAATAGCAGGATATTTTATTTTAGATTTACCAGGGAGTTCAGGTAAAAAAGCAACCCAATTTAAGATACCTATGTATTCTCTTGGTTTTGAAAGTGAATTGTTTTGAGCTTCGATATACAAATCAACTTTTGTGTTTAAAGCTTTAAAAGGGACTGATATAATTTCTCCATAATTACCGTTTTTAGAATTTGTTGTTGGAAGTTTAAACTGACTTAAAATCGAACCACTAGGCCCTCCATTTCTAATAGTGATCTGTGATCCGCTTTTTGGATAATTAAATTCAAGAATTAAACGTGTCCCGCCTCTTGTATCAACATTTCGGAGATAGGCCGAACCCTTATTCCATAATCCCAATCTTTTTCCATCTGTAATTAAAGTGCCCTTAGACACATTTTCACAAGCATGTAAATGATACTTGGGCTCATTGAAATTTAAAAAATCTTCGTAGGATTTTTTTGTTATGTCATCACCATAAAGGGCAATCCATTCTAATAAATCGGTAATTGATTTTGTATCCTCTGCATTATATGTTCTAAGGTTTGGCTCTTCATCTGTAGTATCTTCATCCCGGGTATTATTAAAAAATGCCATCATTTTATAATATTCATCATGATGAATAGGATCATATGGATGACTGTGACATTGAACACAACTCATGGTTGTACTTTGCCAAACATCAAAGGTTGTATTAACACGGTCAATGACAGCAGCAGTTCTAAACTCTTCATTTGAGGTGCCCCCTTCATCATTAGTCATCGTGTTTCTATGAAATGCTGTTGCAATTAAATTAGCAGCTTTAGGATTTGGCAGCAAATCACCTGCCAGTTGATCAATCGTAAATTGATCAAAAGAAAGGTTGGTATTTAATGCATTTATTACCCAATCACGGTATTGCCATATGGAGCGCCCACGATCAGCCTCATATCCTTTTGTATCTGCATATCGAGCTAAATCCAACCACCAACTTGCCCATTTCTCCCCATAGGTTTTTTGATTTAACAGACTATCAATGAAATTTTCATAAGAAATTTCATCCTCCATAAAAGCATTAAAATGTCGTTCTTCTGGTGGCAAACCTGTAATATCGAAAGCTACCCTTCGTGCCAATATGTTTTTCTGAGCAGGAGTATTGGGAGATAGTTGTTGAACTTCCATTTTCGAAGCAATAAATTGATCTATAGGAGATTTAATAAAATGCTGAATGGAATCGTTTTTAATCTTTGGAAGCTCTTCTTTTTTAGGAGTAATATATGCCCAATGGGTTCCCCATTTAGCTCCCTGATCAATCCATTTGGTAAATAAGTTTAATTCTTCTTCGGAAAGTGCTGGTTTTTCAAAAGGCATTCTAAGATCCAAGTCTTTTTCTTTTAACCGTTGAATCAGTCGACTTTTTTGTGAATTCCCCGGAATTATTGCTGGAGATCCTTCTTCTGTATTTCCAAGTGCCTCACTTTCAAACAAAAAACTAAACCCTCCATTCTTTTTTACACCTCCATGACAGGAAATACATTTTTTATTGATAATGGGTTTTATGTCTGTATTAAAATCTACAGCTTTCTCTCTTTGACATCCAATTAACAGAGTTAGAACGAGAAGTATGAATAAAGGAACTTTAGAATTCACTGAATTAATATTTGATTTTATATGACACAGTTCTAAAAATAAACATAATAAGTTTTCAATCCATAAAATAGATTAAAAAATCAATTGTTTCTGAAACTAGAATTCATTTCTCGGGAGATCACAACCAGTAAAAAACCACTATAATTTTAAAAAGCAGTAGTAAGAATTGCTAAAAAGGTTTCAATTCCCATAAAATAATTTCCCAATCTTAAATTCTCATTGGGACTGTGTTGATTGTTATCCAAATTAACTGTGGGAACTCCAATAGCAGGAACACCCAGTTCTGAAACAAAAGGGGAAATAGGTACGGATCCACCACTTGTTCTAATTATTACAGGTTTTGACTTATAATAATCGGTTACTATTTTGGTCAACCACTGCCCTTCTTTAGCCTCAGTATCAGTTCTGAACGCAGGATATGAAACTTTGGAATTCATTTGAATGATCTTATCATACTTCATTCTTTCTTCCTCAGTAGGGACATGATCTAAAACAGTAAACCCTCTATCTTCAATGTGTTTTCTAACCCCTGATATTAATGCTTCAGGTGTACTCTCTAATACCAAACGGATATCCATTTCTGCAGTTGCTGTAGCGGGTATAATTGTTCTTGCATCCTTTCCTACCCAACCACTTTGCATTCCACGAATATTTAATGACGGATATTGAATTGATTCCTGATAAGTTTTCCCTACTTGATCATTGATTCTAGTTTGTGTACGCTTTTTAATTGCAGCATCTTCAGAAGGAACTCCCTCCAAAACCTTTTTTGTACTATCATCCAGCAAAATACCATCATAAAAACCAGGAATCACTACCCTACCTTGATCATCTTTCATTGAAGCCAACACTTTAGACAAAGCTAGTGCTGGATTTGGCAAGTAATTTCCATAGTGTCCGCTATGTTGAGAGGTTAAAGGTCCAAATGTTGTTAAGGTAAGCGTCGCTATTCCTCTATTTCCAAAAACCAATGTTGGTAGACCTGAGCTGTGCATTGGTCCATCAAGAATTAAAAGCAAATCTGCTACTAATTCCTCTTTAAAGTTTTTTACTGCCTCAGGGAGTCCCGGTGAGCTTTGTTCTTCCTCAAAATCTAAAATTAATTTTATATTGAATGCTGGATTTTTATTAATTTTTTTTAAATGATCTAATGCATTTAAAAACATAACAAATGGACCCTTATCATCAGCACTAGACCTAGCAAAAATGCGAAGATCATCTATGGATTCTCCCTTTAAAGCATCCCATGAAACGGTTTCATAATCATTTCCGTTATCACGTTTTAATTCGGCTCTGTACGGATCTGCTTGGTTCCATTTGGACAGATCTACTGCCTGACCATCTAAATGCATATAAAACGCAATTGTTGGAAGTTTCTTTTTTACAATTTTATTTGCCAAAAGTAAGGGTAGATGAGCGGTCTTTAATCTTTTAAAATCAAAGCCTAAGGAAGCTAATTGTTGTTCAGCCCATATGATGTTTGCCTCAATTTGTTCCTTTTTGGCAGCATCATTTGGTAGGGCTAAAAACGCCTTGAATTCATCTATTTGATTAACGCCAATTTCTCTCGCTGACGTTTGATATATTCGCTGTGCCTTTAGGGATGATGCAATAATCAATAAAAATATTGTGAGGTAAAAATATGTTTTCATGCGGTTTCTTTTACAATGACTTGCTTGATTTCTTTTTGTTTTTACCAAATATATGAATTGAGGAAGTTGTATGAAGAGAATAATAAAGAAATTAATTTGTAATTTGCTTTGTTAATTATGTCTAATAAACTTGAATTGAAAAGAATAGTTTTTGCCCTTTCGTTTCTGTTTTCAGCACTACTTGTTGCTCAAAACACCAACCCCAATCAAAGGTTAAACTTTGGAATTACTTTTTTAGAAAATGCTCCCATTCTGGATGGGAATATTCTAAAAGAATCCCTTTGGAAAAATATACCTGTAATTACTGATTTAGAACAAATTAAACCCAACTATGGGGCTCCTGTTTCTGAAAAAACAGAAATTCGAGTTGCCTACACCACTAAAACACTATATGTAGCTGTAGTATGCTATGATAAAACTCCTGAAAACATTGTTGTTTCTGATTCAAGAAGAGATGCAGACCTAAATGATGATGATAGTTTTCTATTCATCTTAGACACATATAACGATCAACAAAACGGATTTTTGTTTGGCACCAACGCCGATGGAATGGAATACGATGCCCAGATTGACAGAGAGGGAGAAGGAAATTTTAGTGCAAACAGACAACAAGGAGGTGTTGTAGGTGGAACAAATATAAATTGGGATGCTTCATGGGAAGTACAAACGGAGACTGGGGATTACGGTTGGAGTGCGGAATTTGCAATTCCCTTACGTTCCATAAGGTTTAATAGTGGAGATAATAAAACATGGGGAATTAATTTTCAACGTAACATTAGTAAACGAAGTGAAACTGCTTATTGGGCAAATCTTCCGTTAGGCTTTGACATCAAACGCTTGTCTTTAGCAGGAAAAATGAATGGTTTAAATTTAAAATCTCCAAAAAACTTAAAGGTAATCCCATATGTTTTAACACAAGGAATTAATGACAAAACTCCATCAAACAACAATAACTCCTCTTCTTCTGTTGGGGGTGATATAAAATATAGTCTTACACCAGGATTGACTTTAGATGTTACCTATAACACAGATTTTGCACAGGTAGAAGTAGATGAACAACAGGTAAACCTAGACCGGTTCAATTTATTTTTTCCAGAAAAACGTCCTTTCTTCCTTGAAAATGCAGGTCAATTTAGCGTGGGTAGTGCAGGTGAAGTAGATCTTTTTTTTAGTAGGCGAATTGGAATTGGTGATGACGGTCAGCTTGTTCCAATCATTGGAGGCTCAAGAATATCAGGAAAAGTAGGGCAAACAAATATTGGCCTTCTGAGCATGTTTACTGATGAAGTTGAAAACTCAGATCTAGTGAAAAACAATTATTCAGTGGCAAGGGTCAATCATGATTTTGCAACTAGCAGATCGTCTATTGGGGGGATCTTTGTGAATCGTTCTGGAATTAATTTGCCTGATGATTACAACAGAGTATTTGCGATGGATGGGAAATTGGGTCTTGGAAAAAAAGCTCAATTAACAGGCTTTGTAGCCAAAAGTACCACCCCAGGAATTACTTCTAACGACCACGCATTTAAATTTTTAGGCGTCTATAATTGGAATGGATGGAACCTGCGAGGCGGTTATACAGAACTCGGAGAAGGATTTAATCCTGAAGTTGGTTTTTTATTGCGTGAATCGTTTAAGAAACCAGAATTTTTGATCTTTAAACAATGGCGAACAAAAAATATGGGTAAACTACTAGAAGTAAGACCTCATGTTTCCTACAGAGGGTATTGGGACTTTAACAATAATCTAGTTACTAGTTTTTTACATGTTGACAATCATTGGGTGTGGGAAAGTGGCTTTGAGATTCATACAGGTATAAATTTCACCACTGAAGGTGTATTATCACCCTTTACAATTTCAAATGTAAAAATTCCAGTAGGTGAGTATAAGCATAGTGAACTTCAGCTAGTAATGATGACAAATGCCAACAAACAACTGTACTTCCAAACCAGAACTGTTATTGGTGGATATTTTGGTGGTGATCGATTTTCGAGTAATAACACGGTCAACTTTAGAATTGGTGATAAATTTAATACCTCAGGAACGTTAAATTACAATCGATTAAATCTACCCAATGGAACGGTAGATGCTGTCATCAGTGGAGCTCGATTTGCTTATTCTTTTACACCACGAATGTTTCTGCAAAGTTTACTCCAATATAACAATGTTTCAAATGTAACTTCCTTAAATGCACGTTTTGGATGGTTACAAAATGCAAACACAGGCCTTTTTGTTGTTTTTAATATCATACAGGATAATGATTATATGGATCTTTTAAACAATCAAAGTATCACCATCAAGTACAGTTATCAGTTTGATTTATTGAAAAAATAAAATCAACTATTGAGGCAGATTTTTAATCAAAAAAGAAATGCCGTTCGTGCTCATGATATTTTTTATATCAGCTTCCATATAGCCTCTGTTGGAAAGTATTTCCTCTAACTTTTGTAAATCGGCTATAGTATCAATGTCAAACGGACATTGTTCTTTCCCAAAACCACCATCTAAATCAGAACCGATCATGACATGTTTTGAATTCCCTGCAAGCTGACAAATATGATCTATATGATTTGCAACAGTTTCAAGGGAAACTCCACTTTCTTTTGGATCCGTTTTACCCCTTTGCCAATTTGGAAATAACATCCAAGCGTCAAATGCCATACCGATGACACTTTCACGCTCAAGTAAAGATTTAATTTGATCATCATTGAATTGTCGCTCATTCGGAACTAATGTCCTACACATACTATGACTGGCCCAAAGAGGACCGTCATAACATTCCATAGTTTCCCAAAAACTCTGATCACACAAGTGTGTTGCATCTAAAATAAGTTTTAAGGAAGTAATTTCTTTCAAAAGTGCTTTTCCTTTTATTCCAATCCCTCCCTCTGAGTCCGTCCCAAACGCATAAGTTCCTGGTCCATAATGTGCTGGACCGATAGCTCTTAATCCACTTTCATAAGCCAAATGAAGATGCTCCATAGAAACAATAGAATCTGCACCTTCAAGACTTAAAACATAAGCCAAGGGGGATTTAGAAGCGTCTAACTCCCACCCTGACCTATGGCTTGAAAGTTCACTAGCAGTTTTAATCTGAAGTAACGCTCCCTCTTTTTCCATTGCGCGATACCAAGACAGTTGACCTTGAGTCTGTGCCCATGCCTGTTCTGGTGAATTCCATCCGGGTAAAGAATTATTTTCTTTTACATACCGTGCAATAAGTGTTGCTACAAAAAGTCCAATATTTCCCTCCCTTAAAGCGGTAAAAGAAACTGTACCCTTTCCTCTATCAGGAAGATCAGTCATTCCTTGTTCTTGCTCACGAATCTGATATACAGTTTTCCGAAGATCACGATTCCACTCCATTGCATTCATGGAGAGGTCCAAATGTGCGTCGAAAATAAAATTCATAGCTTAAATTTCTAAATGATAATTACGAGCATCTATTTGCCAGGAAGAATCTAGATCTCCCTCTACTACCGTATACGCTTTGTTATATTTAGCAACTGTAGGGCAAATATGATAGGGAATTGCGTAGAACAAGTCTCCTACTTTAAAATTATTTTTTTTGGAGTATTCAATGATTAAATGCTCTTCACTTTGCCCTTTGTGTAAGGCTCCTTCCAACCCAAATATTTCAACACGGGGAAGTGGCATCTCGGACGCTATAGCCTTATGACCGAGATCAAAACAAAATATATTTTTATTTGGGATACTGATCAATCGAGTAATCACTACTGCTGCATTCAAAAAAGGAGATTCCTTCCAAATACGTTTGTATCCTAGATCCCACAACAAAGTTGTTCCGGGACTTAAAATCACTCTAGAGTTTAAAGAATGGGGGGAAAAACTAGGAGATCCTCCTGCTATAACATTAGGGACAATACCTCCAGTGGATTCTATCGATTCAATCAAATAATTTACGTCTTTAAAATCTGAATGACATTTTTCAATACGGTTTTCTAAAACTAAAGGACGAATATGACCATCATAAACATGCAGTCCTTGAAATTTAAGAGCATTTTTTTTAATAAGTCTTTGGTATAGAGATAAAGCCAATTCAGGCAAAATCCCCGTTCGATTCATCCCATTGTTAATGTCAATCCATAGCGATAGTTTTTGATTTTCTTGAGTCGCTAAATCCGAGAATAATTCAAGGGAGTCATAATTATCAACAAGAGTAGAAAACCGAATGTTTGGATTTTTTGCTTGAAGGGATAAAAAATACATCACCTTTTCATGCGTCGGTTGATGAGCCAATAGTATATGTGAAACATTGCATGAAATCAAAAGCTCAACTTCCCCTAGAGTGGCACACTTGAAACGTTTAATTCCTTGATCCATTTGAAGTTTTACAACTTCCCCCATTTTATGGGTCTTAATATGGGGCCATAATCGTTCAGTTCCCCCGGCAATGGATATCATGGCTGAAATGTTTTTTTTAACACGTTCAGGGTAAACAAGAAGACCTGGTGTGAGAAGTTTTTTTTCTTGATTTACTTTGTACCAAGGAGAGGCTTTCATAGTATATTAAGACGTTAATAAAAACAATGCTTCAATCTCAACAGCAATATTTTGAGGTAAAGACATGCCCACTGCACTTCGAACACCAATACCATTTTCAGTTCCAAAAACAGCCTCCATCAATTCACTAAATCCATTGATTACATAGGGATGATCTCCAAACTCAGGAGTTGCATTAACCATACCCAAAACTTTTATAACACGTTTAATTTTAAGATTAGGCGGTGCATGTGTAACTATTGAAGACAGCATAGTTAGACCCACTTGTCGCGCTGCATGTTTAGCTTCCTCTTTATTTAAAACAGAACCTACCTTCCCTTGAATTAAACCTCCATCGTTTAAAACAGGTCCTTGACCCGAAACATACAACTGATTATCAATAATCAATATAGGCTTATAAACTCCTGCTGGTTTAGGCGCTGGAGGTAAAACCAACCCCATCGCTTCGATTCGATTTTTTAACTGCTCGCTCATTATATAAAATTTTCTAAAATTAATACTCCCAGTAAACCTGTAATCCCAATGGAGGTCTCCATAACTGTCCATGTTGAAAGTGTTTCTTTAACACTTAAATTAAAATATTCTTTAAATAACCAAAACCCACTGTCATTTACGTGCGAAAGCATTAAGCTCCCGGAACCAATGGCAAGGACCATTAATTCTGGGCTAACACCAGAGCTCTGAACTAAGGGCAATACAATTCCTGCAGTGGTGAGTCCTGCAACTGTTGCTGAGCCTACTGAAAAACGAATCAATGTAGCGATTAACCAGGCTATTATAAGAGGTGACATTGAGGTAAGCTCTAATAGACTTCCGATATAGTTACTTACTCCACTGTCAATTAATATTTGTTTTAAGGCTCCCGCTCCAGATATAATTAACAAAACCATTGTTATTCCTGATACTGCGGTTCCAAATATTTTCATGATCCCTTCCATAGTATTTCCGCGAGCAATTCCTAAAGTATAGATTCCTATTAATACGGTCAATAAAAGTGCAATTACAGGATTACCAATAAACTTAATTATTGAATATAAAAAATGATCTGTCGCTATAAAATTTCCTATTACAGTAGAAAAACCTATTAAAATTACGGGAAGCAAGGCGGTTATTAAACTATTTGATAAACTAGGTAATTCATCTTCCTCAAATACTTTTGAAGCCATAAACTCTTTCAAGGGCTTAGCATCAACCTTTGGAATAAAACGGGTAAGCACGGGTCCAGAAATGATAATTGCTGGGATAGCAACCACGATTCCGTAGATTAATGTTTTTCCTAAATCTGCCTCAAACATTATTGATAAAGCAGAAGGTGCAGGGTGAGGTGGAAGAAATCCATGTGTAACTGATAAGGCTGCCAGCATGGGTAATGCGATGGAAATAAGAGAAAGACCCGTAGCAGTTGCAACAGTAAAAACTAAAGGAACTAAAATCACAAATCCTACTGAATAAAACATCGTAATCCCAACAATAAAACCAGTCAGCATTACTGCAGTACGTGTGTTTTTTATTCCAAAGAGCGAAATTAATCCATTGGTAATTTTTTGTGCTGCTCCACTTTCTGCAACTAATTTTCCTAGCATGGCCCCCAAACCGAGAATCATAACTAAAAAGCCTAACGTATTTCCAATTCCTTTTTCTATAGAACTTACGATTGCATTAAGCTCCATCCCCTGGCCTATTCCTATCGCAATTGAAACTAAAATAAAAGCAATAAAAGCATTGAGACGAAATACAATGATCAACAGAAACAAGAAAAGAATCCCCAGCGAAATAATAACTAATGGCATAGGTATAAAAATAAGAAAATGAAAAGACTATCTATTATCTTTTGAAACTTTTAATTCGTTCTAAACGAATAGACTCCGGAACTACTTTGATTTCCATTGGTGTCAATAGCAACAATCTTCCAGAAATAAAGTGTATTGTTCTCAATCTCATCTCTAGTTGTGTTTCTTGTTCTTGGTAGTCTAGCGTTTGGTTTAAAGTCGTTCCATCTGTTTGATCTAAATACACTTTAAAAGCGTCTAAATTGTCCTTCAAGTCTGAGCATAGCTGGTTCAGTTTACTTGATTTTTAATGTTTAGAGTGACTTTGCTCCTCACCAAGAAGAAACTAATTTTGTAAGTAAAGGTGCATAATTAATAATAGCATCTCCTACCAAATAAAATTTCCAAGACTAACTCTCAGCTAGAGTGGAATTTGGCTCTCCAATACTTTTTAAAAACCAACTTTATTGCTTTGCTTTTGCCTCTGCAATATTGGCTTGATTGTTTGCGGTGCTATTTTAGAAAGAAATACTTCATAATACTTCTTAGTAAGGCTCTGAAAAAAGACTAACGATAGGCTGTAAAGCGAGTATAATCGCATTTAAAAAATAAACCCCTAGTGTAATAGGGGTTTTCAGGATATACAGCGGATTTACTTAAAAATTGATACGACAAAAGTAGACAATAGTTGCAGCTATTTAGCTCCCTAATTACAGTTATAGCTAACATAATTACAGGTATTATCTACTCAACATTTAAAACATTTAAAATTTTGTACCCAAGAGGGTTGTTCTTGATGTATTCGGATTAATAATTTTTTTGATGCTTCCAAACCATTCTAAGGGTCATGATGTCAAAATTGGAGATTTCTCCCGAAGTATTCATAATAGAGGGGAGTCCTTCTGCATCCGGATATTTCCCACGATCATAAAGATCATCAAGAAAAAAACAGTGCCCCATCTCATGTAAAAAAACATTGGTATTGGTTTCTCCCGTTTGAGAATCTAATATATTCCCACCCATTTTAAGATATTGTCTTTGTGCAACGGCGTCCCAAGGAATTCGATACCAAAATTTGGTCTGAAAATGATCAATGCCTTCCGGGTGCTGGTAGGTGCTCCAATTCTCTGGGGTGAATTGAACATTGTTGTCAAGATCATCTCTGTTGCCAACCACTTTTAACACACCAAAATCTTCAATCTGATACCAGTTGTAGTCAAAATCTTCTTCCGAGGAGCTGTAGACAATGTCCCAAGGAGAATCTTCATTGGTTAAGTTATAATTGGTTACAATTGGATAAGCTCCATATTTGTCATAGAAGGAATCCTCAATGTCTATGCCATCATTGAATACAAATCCAAAAATCTTAACTTCTATAGTTTCTGTAGGGAAATCGGGGTCATAGGCTTTAAGCCCTTCTATCCATGCATTGACATTGGTTTGATAATCTGCTTTGATTCTGTCAATTGCTGTGCTTGAAATGGCTCCTTCATATTCCTCAAAATGAAAATAGATGGGCCAACTACCGCTGTTGTAGATTTCCCAAAGCGGATTTTTCAAGCCTTTCAATGCGCCGTTTTCATCTTCAAGAAAGAAGTTTTGACCGATACAAATATCAATAAATCGATTGGCGTTGGTTACAAAAAGCTCTTTTTCGGCTTCGGTGAGCTCCATGCCTACAAGAAATTCATCAAAATAGGTGGCGGGATAAGGAACATTTTCTTTGTGAAGGATTTTTTCTGATCCAGATGTTCCAGATCCAGAGGATGCGCCAGAGCCGTTGGAGTTATCAGTGGTGTCTTGCCCAGAGGATCCACCAGAGTCGTGCCCAGAAGAACCGCCAGAGTCGTGTGAATTATCAGGACAAGTTCCCCATACTGGTCTGTTTGATTCTGTTAGATCACTACCCTCAGCAAAACTGTTTGGCTGAGATGTTATATTTGATATACACCAACCGGTTAAATCTTGATTAAATGCTGATGCACTATTAAACATTAAAGTCATATCAGTCACATTTGAAGTGTCCCAACTACCTATGTCTTGATTGAAAGCTGTAGCATTAGAAAACATAGCAACCATATTAGTCACATTTGAAGTGTCCCAACTACCTATGTCTTGATTGAAAGCTGAAGCAGTAGCAAACATATAAGCCATATCAGTCACATTTGAAGTGTCCCAATCTCCGATATCTTGATTAAATGCTGAAGCAGTAGCAAACATAAAAGCCATATCAGTCACATTTGAAGTGTCCCAATCTCCGATATCTTGATTAAATGCTGTATTGAGCCTAAACATTTTCTCCATATTAGTCACACTCGAAGTATCCCAACTACCTATATCCTTATTAAATAAGGTTGCCCCATTAAACATTTCAGCCATATTAGTCACACTTGAAGTATCCCAACTACCAATAGGCTGATTAAATGCTGTAGCGCCAGCAAACATTTCCGCCATATCAGTAACATTTGAAGTGTCCCAACTGCCTATATCTTGATTAAATGCTGAGACAGAAAACATAACACTCATATTAGTCACACTAGAAACATCCCAATCTCCGATATATTGATTGAAAGCTGTACTTTCAAACATAGAACCCATATCAGTAACATTTGAAGTGTCCCAACTGCCTATATCTTGATTGAAAGCTGCATCTTCAAACATAGCAGACATATCAGTAACATTTGAAGTGTCCCAACTGCCTATATCTTGATTAAATGCTGAGACAGAAAACATAACACTCATATTAGTCACACTAGAAACATCCCAATCCCCAATATCTTGATCAAATTTATAAGTTTCATAAAACATACCAAACATACTGGTAACACTTGAAGTATCCCAGCTGCCTATATCTTGATTAAATGATGCTGCCCCAGCAAACATAGCACTCATATTAGTCACACTAGAAACATCCCAATCTCCAATATCCTGATTAAATTTCATATAAACTTCATCATCATCATCATCATAGTCATCATCTTCATCATCGTCAAGCGGATAAAGAGAAAACATAGCAGTCATATCAGTCACATTTGAAGTATCCCAACTTCCAACAGGTTGATTGAATTCAGTCGCTCTTAAAAACATATTATACATCGCAGTCACACTTGATGTATTCCATTTATTAAGGGGCTTGTTAAATGATCTTGCATCTTTAAATGTATTATCCATATATATAACTTTACTAACATCCCAGTTGTTTATGTCTTTATTAAAAGATGTTGCCCCAGAAAACATAGCGCTGATATCTGTTACATTGGATGTGTCCCAAAATCCAATATCTAAATTGAAAGAGCTATTACCACCGAAAAGATTATTCATATCAGTAACAAGAGTTGTACACAGATTATAATTTCCATTCGAAATTTGTCCCCCAATTGATGAATTATTCACAACCGTATAGACAGTTCCATCAATTGTGGCAGTATCACCTACAGTAGCATCTGGACATTTACACGTTTCATTCTCAAAATATACAGAACTACTGGTACTTTCTTGCCCTGAAGAACCTCCAGAATTGTGTGCAGTGTCGTCTCCAGTAGAACTATCTCCTGTATTTCCTAAACCTACAGATGATGATGTTCCAGATCCAGTAGATGCACCACCAGTAGGTACAGCTGTTCCTGTTCTGTCTAAGGTAGGCGCTCCTGATCCAGTGGTTAAGTTCACATTTGAAGGGAGTGAAGATATTCCTCCAAGGTTCTCAAGGTTTGGCAAGCCTGCAGTGCTTACTCCTGAGAGTGTAAAGTTACCTTTAATTGTTTCTAGTAAAGGAGATGAAAATTCATTCACACCTGTTACACTTATATTTGTAATTGAAGCAAGCAAAGGAAACTCAAGTTTATCAACCTTTGGCAAGTTTAATATTATACTAACCAACTCAATTAAATTCGGTATTTCGAAAGTTACTACTGAGGTTGAAACAACTTCAATAGACGGTAATTCAGTATTGTTTACTTTAATTTCAGTACAGGATTCTGAAGTGATTTTTTCTATATTAACGTGTCCTCCAATAGTTATGGAACCTATATTATCACTTTCAATAGTAGATGCTTCTGTTGAATTTTTCTGCTGAAAACTTGGATAAACTGCAGTTTCAGGCATTGTTGGTATAGTATTTCTATATGGATTTAATACCAACACGTTAGAGGCGTCAGCTGATGGAGATGGAATTGAACTCAGATCAATTGCATCAATATCTATAAGATCAGTGTGATAAGCTGTAATGGAAACAGATCTTGTAGCAACTAATTTTGATGTATTTATAAATGCTTTTGCTGTTTCTGCATCGTCTAGGTTTAATTCAATTGCATCTGTGTAAGCAGTTTTGATTTCATAGTCACCGTCATAATCTAATGATATGGATTGAGCATAGAATAAATTATCATCAATCACATCAGCACCTGTTACAGAATAATTTCCTCCTACTTTCAGAAGATTTTCAAGCGAAACTTCCTCGTTGGTAGATACATTAATACTAACATCTCCGGTCACTGTTTGGATATTTTTGGTAAAAACAGATGGGTCTGAAGTACTATTATCTACATAAGTCCAATCAAGATTCAATTCAAAATTACCTGTAATATTTTGTACATTTATTTCTCTGTAATAATCTAAATCTTCTCTGCTGGATATTGAAATATCTCCTCCATCATAGGAGGGTGGAGTACTTGTTTCAGGTGATGTTACTGGCGGTATAACGAAACTAGGTGGTGGTATAACAACGGCAGGAGGAGTTACAATTGGATCTTCTTCTTTTGCGCAGGTTATTACTAATAATGCTGCAAATAATAGATATATCTTCTTCATAATTTATTGGTAAATGATTTCAAAAATAAAATTAATAATAAATTATTAAACAAGTAATTTTTTATAATAAAAAATCTACTTCACCAGTTTTAACTAGCCACCTAGCGTCTATAAAGTCTATAGATATTCCATCTGTTATGTGCTCACTATAAACTTCGCCATTTTCATCTATGCAGCGAACTACTCCCTTTCCACACTGGATTGCTTTAATTGCCTGGATTAGTTTCATTTTGCTCTACTAGATCTTTAATTAACTCAGTTACTTCCTCCCTATGCAGCTCACCAATATCAGCTGAAATAGAGCTCTAACTTTAGGCTATACGGACACCAAAAAAGTAAACCCCTAGTATTAATAGGGGCTTACAAGGTATTAAGCGGAGAGACAGGCTCCTTTTCACTTGTCCTCTATTGTCCTGTATTTATGTGCAAATAGCGGACAACCATTGATTTTCATTGAAAACTGTCCATAATTGTCACTCTTTTTAGGGTACTCTTGTGACATAGTTCAGGCAACTATCCAGGCAACTGGGGTTGTCAATGTTTAATTTTAATCAATGTAGTATGAATTTCAAGTTAAAAACACCAAAATCACAGTCAAGCTCTCTCATTTTATCCTATGTAACATTAAAAGACGGAAAGCGATTTGTTTACTCTACAGGTCAAAAGATCCCAGTGAGACTCTGGGATAAAAGCTATCAAGTTCCAATCAGAACAAAATCACAGAAGGATCAAGTGATAATTAATTCAGTTAACCTTCGTCTTGAAAGAATCAAAGCTGAATACTTAAAACTCGATCTTCAGTATCAAAAAGAAGGTAGGCAGCTCACTAAGGAGGAGTTAAAGGAAGAGTTTGATATTCTATTCAAAGGGAAACAAAAAAAAGAGACCCCAAATAACCTTAAAAGCTGTTTTACTGACTTCTGTGAGTTTAAAAACAAAGAGGGAAGTTGGAGTAAATCTACTGAACAAAGATACAAGATGTTACTTGGACTTTTAAATGATTATAAAAAACATAAATCAAAGGCAATTGATATTCAAGGGATCGATGAATCTTGGATTACTAACTTCAGGCATTACTGTCAAACAGTCAAGAAGCATCAAGTAAACACCCTAGGAAGAAATATAGGACTTTTGAAAACCTTTTTGAACTACTGCCTGAAGATGAAGTATATAGATAATCCCAGTTTTAAAGAAGCAGCAGTGAATAGAGAGGTAACTCACCAAATTGCACTAAACAAAGAGGAGATTGAAGTAGTTGCTCAACTAGATCTAACTCAAAACAAGCGTTTAGAGCGAGTCAGAGACGTTTTTCTTGTTGGATGCTATACAGGAATGAGATTTAGTGATTTTAAGCGTGTGAAAAGCTCTAATATATCAGATGGTTTGATAACAATTAGAGAAGTGAAGGACAAGACCAAAACACTCCAGATTCCAATCACTGATAAAGTGAGAGCTATCCTAGAAAAGTACGATTGGGAGCTTCCATTAATATCTGAACAAAAGTTTAGAGAATACCTTAAAGAGATTTTCAAACTTGCTGGCTTTACTGATCTTAAAATCAAGTCAAAAAAGATAGGTAAAGAAGTCTATGAGAAGGAGGTGCCAATGTACGAGCTAATAAGTACTCATACAGCTAGAAGATCGTTTATTACCATTATGCTTAATAGTGGAGTGCCAGCAAAGGCAATAATGAGTATAACAGGTCATAAATCAATCAATAACTTCCAGCTATACTACAAGCCTTCAAACGACACACTTTCTGGTTTTATGGATCAAGTATGGGAGTAAGAAATTGTTGATCATTTTCTAATAACTATTATTCTAATCCTTTGGCAAAATCT
>Ga0181596_10002628_pt1 | contig 17166 bp, 19 predicted proteins | sample 041ome_6_FD_148655 | JGI IMG/M metagenome (GOLD analysis project Ga0181596, IMG submission 148655) | Coastal salt marsh microbial communities from the Groves Creek Marsh, Skidaway Island, Georgia - 041402US metaG (spades assembly) | ecosystem: Environmental > Aquatic > Marine > Intertidal zone... | reverse complement strand
CCTTGGTAATTATCAATAAAGCCGTGACTTTTTACTGTATTTAATAGATGTGCTCTCTCAACTTGATTTTCTTTTGAAGCAGAAGCACTGGATTCTAAACCAATAAACTCAGACCGGGTCATGCCAAAAAGATTTAGCATCGCCAAATTTGCATAGTTAAAGAGGGGAATCGTGGTATTTGTGTGACTTGCAATTGGAAAAGATAATTCATTTATTAAAACCTCGAGGGGAGTACCTTGAGGATGATTACACAGCAAGTTTCCTGTTGTTTTTTTATAACTTTCAAACAATTTTACGCAGTGGTCTGCGTTATCTAATTTCAAAACTTACTCGCATGAATAAAAATCTTGCATCTTCGTCTTAATGATTTGTGTTTTGTCAAAGACATACTCACCAGAATCATACCGCTCCCAGTGGTGCTCGAGGCTTAATTTAATCGGATCAAATTCGATTCGATCAACCTCATAATTATCCACTCTGTTTGAGCATGAAATAGTTTCATCATGTCGGCACGAGCCCAATGGGTATATCTGCCCCTTAAAAATTATCTCATAGGTGTCAGGAAAATAGCGGTTAACGATGAGTTTTTGCTTTAATGCTAGTTCACTTTTGCTGCATTCATGTACTCGATACTGAAATGGATTTGTGGCAAAGTAATAGCCCACTATCATAAACAAAAAAATTAGAGAAAAAAAAGCTGTCTTGGACTTATTCATTTAGGAGATAACGATCAATAACAAGACAGCCCTTTTCATCAAGGCAGGGCCAATCAGAGCTCTTGCCGCATGCGTTCAACGTGATACGGCTCTCTTTAAAACAAAACACTTTATCTTCTATGAGTGTTATGTTTTGACATAGGTCAGACTCCGTTACCTGTTTTTTTGAAACGATTAGTTTCTCCAACGACTGGCTGGCTTCAGAAAAAACATTCAGGCTGAAAGAACACAATACCATCAACAATACTATCCGCATCCATGCTATGTTAAACCTATAGCGTCCGTCATTCAAATTAAAAATTATAGGTTAAGGAAAGATTAAAAGAGCGCCCCATCCCCGGGACCTGGGTACCTGTGTCTTTTTGAATTCCTGTAGACATGGTTGCACCCTGCCCTAGGTACTCGCCGCCCAATGGATCATCATATTTTTTATCTAAGATGTTATCAATACCAGCATCAATTTGCAGCGACTCGTAGCTATAAGAGGTCTTAAAATCGAAGATTGTATAGCCCGCCGTTTGCCGCTCTAATCTCTCTGCATCCACCCTATCCTTTTCATCAACAATCTTCGCCGAAAGGGTATTAGCCCATCTCTGATAGTTGTGATTAAGAGCAATTATGGCATTGAGCGGCATAAGATTATAAAGGTTGGTGTCATTATCTTTATTTTTTCCTCGCTGGTAATTAATCTTAGTGAGAATTTTAAACGCACCGAATGATGAATTGCTTATTAGGTCTGCACCAGCGAGGACATCAAAGCCATAGATGTAGGCATCTTGATTGGTAAATTGAAGCGTACGAAAGCCATCCGGACGAGAATTATTGATGCTCACCGCATCGATGTAGTCTTCAATGAAGGAGTAGTATGGATTTACTTTGACTTCCCATGTTTTGCCTTGATTTTTTAAATTGTACAAGAAGCCAACTTTATGCGCTGTCTCTGGTTTTAGGTTAACATTACCCACATAACCATTACCGTCCCCGTACAAATTATTCATGTTTGCTGCCATTGTCCAAGTCGACCATGTGTAGCGCTGATAGACATTAGGGCTCCTGGTTTTCATGGTGTAGCCTACCTCAATATTGGATAATTCATTTGGGTCGTATTTAGCCAATAAACTCAAATCGATATTGTGGTCTGTCTTTGAGCGGTCTGAGTTGTTAAAGGCTGTTGAATCAGTGACCTGATTTGTCATCATGTTTGTCGTTGTGCTGTAACCCTGGATATCATCGGCATTCATGTTGACAAAACCATACCTAATGCCGAGCGAGGTTAGCCACTCGTCACTCCAAGCCCTGTCGAGCTGGGTGTAAAAATCAAAACGGTCTCTTTTGCCATTATTTATATTCTGAAAGTTGCCCGGACCCATCATCGTTGATGTATCGGTCGGGGATGCATAGAACGTATCGTCGAGTCGATAATATTGCAATTCAATACCTGTCTTAAAGGTATCCTTATCGTTAAGGAAGATTTGCGCATCTATATTTAATCCCGCTGTTTTACCCTCAGACTTCATGGGCATACCATAGGAGGTCATCATGCCATTGGCATAATAATATTGCTTGTCTGAACCAAAATTATGTTTGTGTTTTGTGTCGTCAATATAAAAGGTGGAAAGTGTGTTTCCCCAATCATAATCACTCGTTATTGAAAACTTTGACTGTAACGAAGTATTATCTACCGAATCCATTCTCTGATTTGCGAAAGACTCATAGGGACTATGGTGGTAGCCGAGTTGAAGGTCGTATATATCGTTGGCAATTTTTTTGGATAGGTTTAATTGGTGGCTTGTATTCTTAAATTGTGTGGATCCGACCTCGTCACCGGCCAAGTACCCCCTGTCACTCGCCGCTTGCCCCGCATCCTTAAAATCGCCCCCAGCATGGTAATTTTTTCCCTTCACTCCTGAACCATGGTAGCGAATGGAGGAACTGTCATTGCTAGCAGTTGCTGCATAATTTACACCAATGGTCTCATTATTACTTTTAAAATAGCTTTGCGCTCGTTGATCAACGGACCACTCCTGACTGCTGGAGAATGTTGCCAGAGAACTCTCAATTTTTATCACGCCACCAGTATTATCACCCCCCTGGCTGACAGACGATAGTCCTGCTACCACTGACATTTCATCAATATTTGATGGAACGGCATAGGCCAGAGGAGCGTTCATATGGTTGGCACATGATGAAATTAAATTCATTCCATCAATCTTTATCTTTATTCGATCATCACTTAACCCTTGAATAGAAGGTAGGCTTGAAAAACCCCCATTTTGTATTCGATTAACCCCTAAAAAATAATCAAGTAGCTCGCCACTGTCATAGCTGATAGGCTCTTGCTCATCGATGGCGTCAAATATTAAGCTGCTCTCACCGAATGGGGACTCTTTCTTATCCTGTACTTCAATTGCTTTAGTCGTAGTTGTATTTGCATGTGCTGCCAGAGCTGACATTAATAAACATGTCAAAAAAAGTTGTCTCATTTATACTTCTCTCAGTTGAAATTAATAACAAAGGCCATTGGCCATTTTTGAGAAACTTATAATTGAGGTGGAGCCTGTGAGGAAAAGGTTAGGAAACGATAGTGGGCAAAGAAAATTGGGTTTTCAATGGCCTGAATACTCGCCTGATTGTTAATACCCGACCAAGCTAAGGAGGGTTGGCTATTATCAACGACCATACCGTTTGTGAAATTACAAACTTCACAATGTGAGAAATTTTTGTCCATCAATGAATCTTGGGGCGTATCGCTGGCTTCAACCAGACGTATACCATTGGCAGAACATATAACATCAATAAAACTGTTCTCTTCGTTCGCACTGACATTGCCAATCACTGGTCCGCACAACAGAAAAAACATTGCCAACCATGACAAATAAGACGCAAGAGTTTTATGCTTAAAATTTTGCATTACAGCATTTTATAGAAATATTTTAAATTAGCAAAATTTATGACTTAGATGAAATATTTTTGAACTAATATACCCCATATGGGTATAATACTTATTTAGTGCAAGGAGTCGCTATGTCGCAATGTGATAGAAACAAGCATCCAGATTATGCCGTCCATCTTCCTCGGCTTAACCGTATCGAAGGCCAGATCAATGGCGTCAAGAAAATGATTACAGATCGCCGGTATTGCCCTGAAATTATTATGCAGCTCAAGGCGGTCCGATCAGCATGCCAGTCCATTGAGTCGATATTGCTGGAGTCCCATCTAAATTCCTGTGTTGTTGATGCCTTTAATACCAGTGATAGCGCTGTGAAAGAGGAAAAGATAAAGGAGTTGACGAAACTTTTTAAGAAATAAATATGCGTAATTTATTGCGTACTTTTTTTTACTTGGGTTTTGTTTGTTCATTTCCTTTACAAGTTCTTTCAGCGCCCATGAGCTTCAAAGGATCAAACACAACAATGATTGATTTTAGCGAGCACTATAGCAAAATTGACAGTGGTTATGCATTGACAGCAAAAGATACGTTGGGGCTAAAACTTTTCAGAGCCAAGGGAGAGGGCTACGAACTTCAGGGAGAGGAATTCTATTACCTGCGGCGTCTAGGGCGTATTAATGATATCAAATCACAGTCAAATTTATGGCTATTTTTGAGCACAGGGATGATCGATATCAAAAAAAATAATGCCAGTGATGATGAATTCTATCTCAGTCCCGCACTTCAAGCTGATTATGAAACGAGACGTATTTATGTCATGGGATCCTATCAGCTCATGCGTCCTGCAGGATATAATTTTGATACCAGTAAAATGAAAGCGGGGTTTTCATTTTATAAAACAAGTTATGAGGAGACACAACCTTGGTTCATCTTGGAGTTGAGCCATACTAACCGACTGAGTGAAAAATTAGAGGTGATACCTACACTCAGACTCATAAATAAGGCACTTTACTTTGAGACGGGGGTCTCCACTGAGGGTGACCCAAAACTTCATCTTATGTATACATTTTAGGAGTTTAGAATGAAAAAGCTTACATGCTTATTTTTACTTTTTGTCAGTCTCCATGGCCTTGCCGCAACCCAGCGTGTGGAGATAATGGGGATGGTGTGTGCTTTTTGCGCACAAGGTATCGAAAAAAGTTTGCAAACTATTGACGACGTAGATGATATCTACGTCAACATTGACAATTATTTTGTTGTTATAGAAAGCACGAGCGAAAAAGGTATCCCTGATGAAATGATCAAAAATATTATTGTAGATGCCGGTTATGATGTAAAAAAAATAGAATTGATAAACGAGAGCGTTAAAAATGTTCGAGCGCAATATGAAAAAAAATGAGCTGATCAACGGTATCGTTAAAACGAGAAACATGACTTATCTGACCCTTTTTAGCAGCGGTGGGACAATCGTCTGTTGCGCAATCCCTGCTGCTCTAGTAGCACTTGGAGCGGGTGCAACACTCAGCACATTTATCCATTATTTTCCGCAAATTGTTGTTTTTTCCGTTTATAAGGTACAAATTTTTGTTGGTGCCTTTGTCATGCTCACTATTGGCTGGGGTGCGTTCATACGATCCAAGAAGTTTGCATGTCCAGCGGACGTGCAACTCGCGAAAACTTGCCAAAAGTTAAGGCAGCATTCTTGGGTTGTCTTGATTATCTCAAGCCTGACATACTTCCTAGGCTTGCTCTTTGCTTTTATATTGCCTGCAATTAATTAAGGCTCTTATTTTGTTTCTCTCTTGCGAAAAAAAGGAATGCAAGATTTAAGAGAAAAGGCAGAAACCCTGAATAGAGGGTTTGGTTTAATTCAAAAAATTCACAAACCATGTAACCTCCTATTGCAAGAGAAATTCCTGCCAAAAAAATATTAAATCTAACTCTAAACCCTGTCGCTAAAAGAATTAAAATTGGTGTGAATGAAATGCCAAGCAATGTCCATGCAAAAACAACGATAGAAAAAACACTTGCATTATTCAAGAGCGAAATCAGCAAAACTATCAAAGCAATGCATAGGGTGATTATTTTTATTTGCCTGCTATTAAATCTTTTTTTACCAAAAAGGTCTTGAGTTATATTTCCAGAGCAATTGATAATCAAAGAGTCTGCTGTCGACATTGTGGCAGCAAAAATTCCAGCAATGATTACCCCCACAGCAAAGGGAGGTAGCAAGTCAACAGCCATAAATGGTAGCGCAAGTTCGACATCAAAAGTACTCTTTTGATCGATGTAAATCCTCGATAGCATTCCTATTAAAAAGGCTAGCGAATAGAAACATACGTACCAGAAATAGTAGTGGTACCTTGCTTGATCGATCAGTTTTTCACTTTTGATCGCCATGAACCTAACCATGATGTGAGGTTGGCCTATGACAAACATACCGGCAGCGAGCCAGCTCATAGGATACAGAATCTTCAGAACATTATGGTTACTTACAGACTCTGGATAGACATTCAGATAGCCATCAATCAGCCCCCACTTTTCGATTGCAGAGTTAATTCCTCCTATGCTTACCAAAGCGGCAACGACAAGAATGAGCATTGCAAAGACCATAATGATCCCCTGCACGGCATCAGTCCAAATTGAGGCGCGGATACCGCCAACGATTGTGTATAGAATGACAATAGTTGCACCGAGAATAATGCCACTCCACAATTGCCAATCAAAAATTACTGCTAACGTCTTGCCTCCAGATACCAACTGCGCCGACGCATAAATGAGGAGAAAAATAAAACTCAGTAAGGCAACAAACCTGATGAGGCTTTGCCCGAGTCCGGACCAGTGGCCTAACATAGCGGCAAAGGTTGTGACCTTTACCCCCTGCGATTGTTGGTTTATTTTTTTGTGAATGAATTTGGACACAATAAAATCACCGAGAATCCAACCTACCATCAGCCAGATTGAGGACAAACCGACTGAGTAGGTAAACCCTATTAAACCAATAAACATGTAACCACTATTATTTGTTGCCATTGCTGAGAGGCCTGCCAACCAGGGCGAAAGTGACTGGCTTGCGAGGTAGTAGTCTTTTTCGTTGGATTTACTTTGTCTAGCCGAAGATAATCCGATGATGGCAATGGCGGTCAAGATTATACAAAATGCAAGGATCATCTCTAATCTAGCTCATATGCACCATCTTTGTTATGCACCTCATCGCCTTTTATAGGAGGGTTGAAAACACAGGCCAATTTCATCTCCTCAAAGCAGCGAAGAATATGCTCATCATTTTCATTTAGTGCATACAACACACCAGGTTCTATTCTGTGTGTCTGACCTTTATTGCAATCCACAATCTCACCACTGCCCTCAATGCAATAAACCGATTCTAGATGATTCAGATAGTGCATCTTAATGTCTGCCCCCTTAAAGATGGTTGTGATATGAAAAGAAAATCCCATATTGTCTTCTTTTAAAAGCATCCTAGTGCTGCTCCATGCGTGATTGGGGTCGTCCACTTTTGTTGAATTTTTTAGATTTCTTACGATCATGATGTGACCTCGTAGTCTTCATCAAAATAATTAATTTCCTCATCAAAATTTATTTCCTTCTTACACACAACACGGATTGCATCCTCCAAAATATCGATACCTTTTTTTAGATTCTGATCCGAGATGGTTAGAGGGCAAAGGAATTTAATAACATGGTCATCCGCACCACTGGTCTCAATCATTAAGCCATTTTTAAAGGCTAATTTAGTAATTTTATTGGCTAGGTCCCCATCCACACAATTAATCCCTTGAAACATGCCTCTTCCTCTTGAAGAGAAGTTGCCTTCACCATACGTATTGATGATATTTTGAACGCGCTCATAAATATAATTACCCTTGCGCTTTATTTCGTTTGAAAAGAGGTCGTCAGACCAATAATGCTCAATCACTGCCTTTGCTGTCACAAACGCTAGGTTATTGCCCCTGAAGGTTCCATTGTGCTCCCCGGGTTTCCAAATATCATGCTCAGGCTTAAATAGGACCGTTGCAAACGGCAGGCCGTAGCCACTTAATGACTTAGAGAGGGTGATGATATCTGGTGTTATACCAATTTCCTCAAAACTAAAAAAGGTTCCTGTTCTGCCACAACCAGCTTGAATATCGTCAACGATTAAAAGCAGGTCGTGTTTTTTACAAACTTTTTGCAAGTTTCTCAGCCAGTCGAAATTAGCTGCCGTAATACCACCTTCGCCCTGCACCGTCTCAACAATGACTGCTGCTGGATGATCTATACCGCTGCTAGAATCAGACAAAACCTTGTCAAGATAAGCGGTGGTATCAATTCCCTCACCTAGGTAACCATCATAAGGTACTGTATTGACGCCTGTTAAAAGGCTACCTGCGGCACCTCTGTGGTGTTGATTGCCAGTTGCGGCTAAAGCCCCTATCGTTACTCCATGATAGCCATTTGTGAAGCTAATGATGGTTTCTCTTTTTTTAATGCTGCGGGCAAGCTTCATTGCTGCCTCAACAGCGTTTGCTCCCGTTGGGCCAGTAAATTGAACACGATAGTCCATGTTGCGTGGTTTTAAGATTAAATCATTAAAGGTTGTTAAGAATTCCCCCTTCGCCTTTGTATGCAAATCAAGTCCATGCGTGATGCCATCGTACTGTATGTAATCAACCAACCTTTTCTTGAGGACTGGATTGTTGTGACCGTAATTTAATGTTCCTGCACCTGCAAGAAAGTCGAGGTACTGATTTCCTTCTAGGTCATAAAGATGCTCCCCCAGCGCCTTGTTAAAAATTCTTGGGAAAGCGCGCGCGTAACTCTGAACTTCTGATTCAATTTCTTCAAATATCTTCATGTATATCCTTTATGGTTGATGGGGCCAATCCTAATTAAGTATTCAGAATCGTGTTGATTTAAAAAGTCACTTTCACTCTCAAATAATATTTTTTCTGTGAGATTTGCTTCCAATTGATGGCTTATTTTCTCAAACATCCTTCTTGAACTTGTGTTCTCTCTCGTAACAGTTGTCTCAAGAAACTCCACCTGACGATTATTTGCAAGAATAAAATCCACCATGCGACCTCCTAGTCCTTGGCCTCTATATTGCTCAGCAATTGCGACCTGCCATATAAATAAATTTTTTTTATCTAAAGGGCTAATAAATCCAGAAATAAATGCAACCAGTTCTTTTTCATAGAAAGCCACAGCACTTGTCTTGGCAAAATAATGTGACTGCAAGAGGTAATGGTATGTGGAATTAAGGTCTAGCGGAGGTGATTTGCCTACTAAGGCATGAATGGCTGCGCCATGTTTTTTTGTCGGAAGCTGAATAGAATATTTGGTTTTTTTGTATACTTCGATTGCCATATTCTACAACTCAATTATAGCAGTATAAGAGCGATTGTCCAACCGCCCCCGCGGGTAGCGCTAAAACAAAATAGAAGTTTTTTTAAGAAGGAAAATTGGGTGCGTTTCTTTTTCTTGATTTTTGGTGCGACGATTTATTTTTAAAATTAAATTTTTTCTTAAAAGGTTTTTTTGCAGGTTCGCTACGAAAATCTTTTACCTGATCATCATTCTGCATGGTTAAAAATTCCATTGAAACTTTTGCGTATTGCTCAATTTTTCTAACCATTGGTCGATCATTGGCGTTTACAAGGCTAAACGCCTTACCATGCTTATCCGCCCTCCCAGTTCGACCAATCCGGTGGATATAGTCTTCTGCCTTTCTTGGTAAATCAAAATTAATGACATGCGTAACCTCTTTTACATCAATCCCTCGTGCTGCAATATCAGTGGCGACAAGGATCTTTAATTTATTATCTTTGAACCGCTCAATAATTTGCGTTCTTTGTCGCTGGGATAAATCGCCATGCAAAGCTTTTGATAAATGATTCACTAAAAACAAATCACGCGATAATTTATCCGCATCCCTCTTCGTTGAGGTAAACACAATGGCTTGATTAAGCTCATCATCTTTTAAAATCTCCTCAAGCACCAACTTTTTATGTTCATAATTTTTGACGCTATAAAGATATTGTTTAATATTTTTGTGAGCCTCGACTCTAGTTTCAGCTGCAACCCTGACAGGGTTCTTTAAAAAATTCTGTGCTATTTTTTCAATATTAGGAGTTAGCGTTGCTGTAAACATCATCATTTGTTGGTTACCGGATGTCGCCTCATAGATTTTTTTTATGTCGGGCATAAAGCCCATATCAAGCATGCGGTCAGCCTCATCAATGACCATTGCTTTAATATGCTTGAGCTGTATTTTGTTCTGGCGCATTAGGTCCATTAGTCTTCCTGGTGTCGCGATTACAAAATGTAGATGGTTTTTTAATAAACGGTTTTGTAGCTTATAGGAAACTCCCCCCGTGATAGCGAGGGTATTTACTCGCATGTAACGACTAAACTGAATGATCTCTTTTTCAATTTGATTAGCTAACTCTCTGGTTGGCGCAAGAATCAGTACATCTGGACTTAAACTCTTTTGCTTGTGGCCTGGGCGACTTTGGCCGACAAGATTAAGTAATGGAAGGCAAAATGCCGCCGTCTTACCTGTTCCTGTCTGCGCAGAGGCAAGTACATCCTTATGTTTTAAGATATGGGGTATCGCCTTTTGCTGAATTGGCGTTGGGTTTAAATAATTATTTTTTACGACTGCCTGGTTGATTGGCTCAATAAAACCAAACGATTGAAATGACATAAATTCCCTTTGAAAAAGTAAATTAATAGATTGGCTTTAACTTTTACGAAGGCAATCGATTAGAGGCGCATTATATAGATAAAAGCCAATAAAACAAACAAAAAAACTTAAAATAAACAAATAGTTAGAAAATGTGTTAGATTAGCGACCTTTTCTAAGAAATAAATCATACTTACCGCATGAATACCTCGATCACAGAAATTAAAACAAATCTCTTGAGCGGCTTGACTGTTGCCTTGGCCATGGTACCTGAGGCAATTGCATTTGCATTAATTGCTCAGGTTTCTCCCCTCACCGGACTTTATGCCGCCATATTAGTATGTCTTATCACCTCAGTGTTTGGAGGACGTCCAGGCATGATTTCTGGGGCAACAGGTGCACTAGCCGTCGTCATGGTAGCGCTAGTTGTTGAGCACGGAGTTGATTACCTCTTTGCTACTGTTGTCCTAATGGGCCTGTTACAGGTTCTATTTGCCTTGCTGAGGCTGGGTAAGTTCATTAGAATGGTCCCTTATCCTGTCATGCTAGGCTTTGTAAATGGTCTTGCAATTGTCATTTTCCTGGCACAATTTGGTCATTTTAAGGAACTGGGTGAAGATGGAATCCAGCATTGGATGATGGGTTTCCCCCTTTATATCATGTTATTTTTAACCGCTCTGACGGTGGCGCTGATTTATTTATTCCCATTTATTACCAAGGCTGTTCCCTCATCACTGGCTGCCATTATTGTGGTTTCGTCAGTAGTGGCTTTTTTTGGTTTAGATACCAAAACCGTTGGTGACCTCGGTTCAATTGCTGGTGGAATACCTCAATTTAATATTCCACATATTGATTATAATTTTGCAACGCTACGAGTCATTTTCCCCTACGCCTTTTTACTTGCCTGTATTGGCCTCATTGAGTCATTGCTGACACTCAATCTTATCGATGATATGACGGATACGCGTGGAAGACCTAATAAGGAATCAATGGCACAGGGTGTTGCAAATATTGTCACAGGGTTTTTTGGTGGTATGGGGGGTTGCGCCATGATTGGGCAGAGCATGATCAATATCAATAATGGCGCCTTAAAACGACTGTCTGGAATTGCCACTGCCATTTTTCTGGCCTGTTTTGTTTTATTTCTCTCTCAGTGGATTGAACTCATTCCTCTGGCAGCCCTGATTGGGGTCATGTTTGTGGTAGCCGAAAAAACTTTTGAATGGGGAACCCTTCGACTCTTTGGAAAGGTTCCGAGGGAAGATATTTTTGTTGGGTTACTTGTTGGCGGTGTCACTATAATAGCTGACCTAGCCGTCGCTGTTATTCTTGGCGTAATTGTTTCCGCCCTCGTGTTCGCTTGGAACCATGCAAAAAAAATTGAGGTGAGCACTAAAACAGACAAGCAGGGCTTTAAGACTTATTACTTAAACGGCACCCTTTTCTTTGCTTCTGCCAAAAATTTTCATGAGCTTTTTGAGGTTAGAAAAGACCCGAAAGATGTGGTGATTGACTTTAAAGAGTCTAGAGTTGCTGATCATTCTGCCATCATGGCGATTGATAATCTCGCTGCAAAGTATAAAGCAGCTGGCAAAAAACTTCACCTCGTTCATCTAAGTCCTGATTGCATCGATATTCTAGAGACGGCAAAGGATATGGTCGAGATCAACCGAATTGAAGATCCCAGGTACCATATTGCAGACGACAAGATTAGTTAAACCTCCTCAAGTATTGTAGGTAATTAAAGAACCGCCCGAGGGTGGTTTTTTTGAAATATTTTTTTATTCGTCTCCCGAGATTTACTTTTGAAAAAAAATTCAATTACTTTTTTTCAGGGCTAAGTTGGTGCTAAAATAAAAATCATGATATCAAAAATATTTACGCAAAATACGATTCTTATCTTTCTAGCATCCTTTTTATTGGTTAGTTGTGGCGATGTTAGTACAGGGCAATCAATTGACGATATTTTAGCCTCGGAGCATCGCACTGAAAAATATATTGAACGTGATAAATTTCGTCACCCCAAAGAAACTTTATTATTTTTTGGTGTAACGCCAGATAAAAAGGTCGTCGAAATAACACCAGGCATGGGTTGGTACGCAGAAATTCTAGCTCCCTATTTGCATGATAAAGGGCAGTACTACTATGCCTCCTACGATCTTTCTGTCGTTAAAAATCCCTACTTTGTCAAAATTGAAAATGCATTTAAAGATATCATCAAGCAAAAGCCAGAGGTCTTTCAAAAATTAAACTGGGTTCATTTTGATCCCAATAGCCCAAACTTTGCTCCCGATGGACCAGTTGATATGGTGCTAACATTCAGAAATGTTCATAACTGGGCTAAAGCCGGTAGCGCAGAGGCAATGTTTCTTGGCTTTGCTCAAGCTCTGAAGTCAGGCGGCACCCTTGGTGTTGTTGAGCATAGGGCAAAACCTGGAACGCCTCTAGAGAAGCAGATTAAAAGTGGCTACATGACGGAAGAGTATGTTGTGAGTCTGGCCGAAAGCGCTGGGTTTCGACTGGATGCAACATCCGAAATTAATGCAAATCCGCAAGACACCGCAGATCATCCGGGGGGGGTGTGGAATTTGTTACCAAATTTAAGGGGGGTTTCTGAGGCTGACAAGGATGCAATGCTTAAAGTGGGTGAGTCGGATCGAATGACGCTAAGATTTATCAAAGAATAATCTTAAAATTATTTATACATTCCGCTAGTCAGTTAAAGAAGTTATTTTGCCTAAATTTTCTCTAAAAGAATTAACTTCATTTCCCAATAAATTAAGGACTTTCTTTTGTGCTTGTTGCCAGAAGGGAAATATTTTGCCTAGCACCGTATGACCTTTTTTTGTTAAATTAATATAGGTAAATCTTTCGTCAGGGCCATTACCCGAATGCACCCATCCTGCTTTTTTAAGGACACTAATATTTCTAGTTAATGTGGTTCTATCCATTTTTAATAGATTTGATATCTTGTTTATTGATCCATCATCAACTTGAGATATTGTGACTAAGATGGATACTTGATTTGCATTAATTTTTTCACCTGAGGCTTTGAGGTACTTATTATATATTTGAGAAATATTTCTCGATGATTGCCTCATGCTAGCGCATAAGCAATTTGTTAACTCTAACCTTTTTTTTGCTTCTATATCCATATAACTTATTTACAAATTTTGAAAATAATTATACATTATAATATTATGTGTATATACACTTATTGAAAAGGAATAAAAAATGCACTCCATAAAAAAATTCAATTTAACTGATGGGACATTCATTAGGTATACCGAACAAGGATCTGGTCAGCCTTTACTTTTGCTTCATACGATTAGAAACCGAATAGAGTACTCTGATCAATTATTACCTTATCTAACTAAAAAATTTAAAGTCTATGTTATCGACCTACCCGGTCACGGGGACTCCCCCATCAATAAAAAAACAAATTATGACCAAAAATTCATGACTGAGTCCATCGTGTCATTTATTGAAGAGTTGAATTTAAAAAATCTAACTATTGCGGGCGAATCAATTGGGGCTGTTCTGGCAGCAACAGTAGCTATAAAAATACCTACAAGAATTAAAAAAATATTTTGTTTCAATGCTTACGACTATGACAAACGATTTGCGCAAGGGGCGATGCGAGGAAACTTTGCGGCAACCTTCTTGTTATTTCATGTCAGCTTACCCTTAGGGTTGGGTGTATTTTTTGCCAAATTAGAATCCTTCCCGACATTATGGATGATCTTCCGCGGAGGGGTCCATAAGAAATCTGCCATTAAAGCTGAATATATAAAACTTTTATGCACATCAACAAAGAAACCTGGGTTCATTTATCATGAGAGGAATGTTTTTCAAAACCATATATCCTGGTTAAATAATGGATCTTTATATCAGGGTCTGAAGACACCCGTGAATCTAATTTATGGGGAAAGCGATTGGGCGAAACAAGACGAAAAATTAAATACGATGAAGGCTTTAGGACTCAATTCCTTTCATACAATGAAAGAAACAGGTCATTTTTCTTTCTTGGAATCGTCATATCAAGTCTCAGAGATTATTATCAACCAATAATCTCTTTAACTACTTATAATTGTAAAGCCCTCCTATAAATAAGAGGGCTTTTTTATTGACGCTGATTGATAATTTCTTTTAAAAGAGGTTACCGAATTTTATAAGCTACTAACTTATTATCATTCATCAAAGGCACAACTATCATATTTTTTGTAAAAATCACTTCATGATCAGCGGCACCTTTTACCAGTTTGGCAATGACCTTAAAATTACCGTCTGCATTGATGTGGAGAAGATTACCTCCGGCCCAATCAGTTACGAAATAGGCTCCATTGCCATCGGACTCCACACCGTCAAGGGTGCCCACAGGCTTTGCATTCCCCAGTGATTTAATTTTTTTACTTTCAATGCTGACTGTCTTTAGGTGGCCAACTACGGTTGGAGCAAAGCCATTAGTTAAATGGCCCCAGCTACCGACAATGATCTGTCCATTCTCGTAATGAAGACCGTTTGGCGCTTCAAGTTCAGGGGTGTAAAGCCATGTTATGAGCTGCCCAACTGTATTTAACTGATAAATCTTGTCAAGAAACATGTCAGATATGTAGACGTTTCCAACATTATCCACCGTTACATCGTTGAGAAAATTAGCTCCCGGCGCACTGTACTTGTTTAGGATCTCACCGCTACTAATATCAATTTCTACTAGCTCATCAATATCGCTAACGTAGAGTTTTTTTTCAAACATTGCGAGGCCTTTGGGTGAATTTAAACCCTCAACCCATTTTAATTCAGTGATATTTCCGTCCAGGTCAACCTTTGAGATAAAGCCGTTATTACTCTTTGTATAGGGTCCATCACCCACATTTGAAACGTATAAAATATTATTCTCTTCGTCGTATAAAGCCGATTCTGGAAGTTTAAAATCTGCTTTACTCTCCCATAGCTTTGACACAACCGGATCCGCATTTGCAAAGGAAAGTGTAAATAAAAAAACAACGGGGACTATATATCTAAAAAAAGCTATTTTTTTCATAATTAAATTCCTCACAGTAAGATTAATCATTATCTTTGTTATTTTCCTCATACTCCTTTAATTTTTCTTGGTATTCTTCTTCAGAAAGATCGTGCCACCCGATACATTTTCCATTTGGGCTTCTGCCGCATCCGCAATCGTTCATGGTTTCTCCTTTTTTGAATGTACCCTTTTAATATATTACAAATAAAAAATTTATGTTAAAAAAAAGCCTTTTCTCTTTTTATTTTATCTTTAATGATTGATGGGTCATCAAATCCCCAATGAGCTTTCAAACATTTTCCAACCCAAATAGGACATGATTCATTTCTGGCATTACCGCATAATGTAATAACAACATCAAAGTTTAATGATCTCAAGTCATCAATAGATTTCGAATAAAGGCCGTTTGTGTCGATATTATTACCTTGCAAAACCTCTAATACTTGAGAATTTATTTTGCCACTTGGTTTGCTTCCGGCGCTGTAAAACGAAATTTTTTTAGTTAAGGATGCTCTAGCCAAAGCCTCTGCCATAATACTTCGACAACTATTGTGCGTGCAGATAAAGGCAATGTTAATCATTTAAATAACTGAGGCAAATAGAGTTTCATTAGGTGCGACAAGTTCATAGACTTTTAAGAGGGATTCTACTCATTGACTAATGTTGCAATAATCTTATCTAAACTGTTAAATTTTGGTTTAAATTTCAATAATTTTCTGGCTTTTTTGTCATCTGCAACTAGTATTGCTGGGTCACCCTCTCTTTTATCCTTTTCTATAACTTTAAAATTTTTTTTTGTAATATTTTTTACCTTATCAATAACCTCTTTTACACTAAATCCTTTACCGTTTCCTAAATTAAAAACCGTACTTTGCTGCTTTTCTTTGTTTAAATAATTCAAACCCAATAAGTGTGCATCAGCAATATCATTTACATGAATATAATCTCTTATACACGTACCATCTTTTGTATCATGTTCAACCCCAAATATACTAAATGATTTGTTCTGCCCCCTAGCAGCTTTTAAAATATTTGGAATTAAATGGGTCTCTGGGCTATGTCTCTCAGTTAATTCTCCACCTGGGTCATGCCCTGCGGCATTGAAGTAACGAAAAGATACAAATTTAAGGCCATAAGCGGCATCAAAATCTTTTAAAATTTCCTCAACCATTAATTTTGATTTGCCATAGGGGTTAATAGGTTTTTTAGGGTGGTTTTCGTCAATTGGAATATATTCAGGATCACCATAGACCGATGCTGAAGAGCTAAATACTAATTTCAAACAGTTATTTTCAATCATCGCACTAAGCAAATTTAATGTCCCAAGTACATTATTTTGATAATATTTCTTTGGCTCAGTCATTGACTCTCCTACCAATGAAAAAGCACCAAAGTGCATAACCGCATCAGGTTTGTATTTTTTAAATAATGAGCCTAATTTTTTTGAATTTAATAAATCACAATTTTCAAAATTACCATGAAGAACTGAATCTCTATGGCCAGTTGAAAGATTATCGATAGTAACAACACTATGGCCTGCGAGGTATGCAGTTTTAACCATATGTGAGCCAATATAACCTGCTCCACCAATTATAAAAATTTTCATAATTTACATACTATACATACAACTAAATTTTATCTATTTATAAAGATGTTTATTTGAGGTTTATTTTAAAAAAAATTATATAGCTTAAGTATAATCAAAAGATCTAAAAAATTTGCCATCAAATTATTATCCCAATTTATAGAAATTTATTCGCATTTATTTAAATTAAATCAATCATGAAATTAAGAGGTACTGATTTTCAAATCAAGGTTTGGAATGAAATTAAAAAAATACCTAAAGGAT
>Ga0181596_10002625_pt1 | contig 17185 bp, 8 predicted proteins | sample 041ome_6_FD_148655 | JGI IMG/M metagenome (GOLD analysis project Ga0181596, IMG submission 148655) | Coastal salt marsh microbial communities from the Groves Creek Marsh, Skidaway Island, Georgia - 041402US metaG (spades assembly) | ecosystem: Environmental > Aquatic > Marine > Intertidal zone >... | reverse complement strand
TTGCCGGTGCGGTTGTGTTCGGATTTATGCTGATCTTCTACATGCGATGTGGTGTGATTGCCGCGCTGGGATTGTTACTCAACATCATCCTCGTCGTGGGAGCCATGTCGATCTTTTCCGCGACGTTTACTCTCCCTGGATTGGCCGGTCTGGTGCTGACCATCGGTATGGCGGTGGATGCCAATGTGCTGATCTTCGAACGTATTCGTGAAGAGAAAGAACGCAAGGCCTCCCAGCGAATGGCCATTCAAAACGGATTCGACAAAGCCTTCTCGACGATTATCGATGCCAACGTCACCACTCTGCTTACGGCAGTCGTGTTGTACTTCATTGGTTCCGATCAGGTGAAAGGTTTTGCCGTTGCCTTGTTTATCGGGATTGTGATGAGTGTCTTTTCCGCTCTGATCTTCGGACGGCTACTGTTCGACATTGGCGAACGAAAGAAAGTGCTCGGCGGACTCAGCATGATGTCCATTGTCGGTCGCACTCATATCAACTTTTTGGGCGGACGAAAAATCGCCGCTCTCATTTCCCTCATTGCCATTGTTGGTGGGATGGTGATCTTTGCACAACGTGGCAAAGACAATCTCGACATCGATTTCACCGGGGGAACGATGGTCACCTTCGAATTGGTCGAAGCGGCACCCATCAATGAAGTCAAAGACATCCTCGAATCCGAATTTGGTGGAATTACTCTCGAACGCCTGACTCTCGCCGGAGAAACCGGTGATGTCGGGAAACGCTATCGCATGCGGACAAGTTTACGTGATGCGGAACCTGAAGAGGGTGCCGAAGATCAGCCAACCATTCAGAAAAAAGTGGGAGTTGCCTTCGAAGGGAAGTCGATCGAACCACGCAAAGTGACGGTGGAATATGGTGACATCACGAAAATCGCCGCCGCAGAGCCCGAGGCAGATTCGACCGAAGAAGAATCTTCCGAAGATTCCGAAGCTGCTGTTGTTCCTTTTGAGAATGGGCATTCCATTGCCATGTCCTTCTCGGGAGAAATCTCTCCTTCGACCGTTCAACTGTATTTCAGCAACGAACTGGCCGCTCTTGAAGATGCCGACGGAATTCCGAGGTACGAGTTGTCGGGTGGCGAGTTGTTCGAAGTGGAAGGAACTTCGGGTAGTGGTGTTGATGCCGCCAAAGATGAAGCCAAGACCTTTGATCAATACATCGTTCGGGTAGAGCCTTCCGTCGAATTAGCCGATTTGGAAACGACGCTAACTGCGATGAAAGAGCACATGGCAGTGAACCCTCTGTTTGATGAGGTGAACAGTTTCGATAGCTCCATTGCCAGCGACACACAAAACGACGCGATCAAAGCGATCTTTATCAGCTTGCTCGCGATCGTCTTCTACATCTGGATTCGATTCGACAAAGTCACCTTTGGACTCGCAGCCGTCGCGGCTCTTGTCCACGACGTGTTGATCGTCTTGGGAATGGTCGCACTCGCCTCCAATCTCAGTAGCAATCCGATTGGTGCAGCACTCGGCTTTGTGGACTTCAAGATTAACATGCCGATGGTCGCGGCGTTCCTGACCATCGTCGGTTATTCGTTGAACGATACGATTGTGGTGTTCGACCGCATCCGTGAAGTTCGCGGAAAGAACCCCGCTATGACCACCTCGATGATCAATCTCAGCTTGAACCAGACGCTGTCTCGAACATTGCTGACCTCGTTGACGACATTCATTGTGGTTGTGATTCTTTACTGCTTCGGCGGTGAAGGAATTCACGGCTTCGCCTTCTGTTTGGTGCTCGGCGTCATCGTGGGTACTTACAGTTCGGTCTATGTCGCGAGCCCGGTATTGCTCTGGTTGATTAACCGTCCGGGAAGTGAAATTGGCTTGGCGACCGCGAAAGCAGAAGCCGAGGAAGAGAAGAAGCTGGAACAAGCCACTGCCTCAACTTCGGCATAGCCAATCACAGTTCTTAAGTCATGTGATCACCCCGTAGAGTCATCGATTCTGCGGGGTGTTTTTTGTTCCGGGTGGGCTTGCCTCTCGTGCCTTCGGCACAGCGTCTGACGAGCAAAAGGTGCTACCCGTTTTACTTTCCTTTGCGCAAGTCAACTTCTTTCATCTGTGTTCTCCCACCGCCCCAACTTGTTGTCATTCGTTTGATTCGTGCCATTCGTGGTTTGAATATTCTTTTATTCCAACGTCAGAACCATTCGACATCGCTCATGCCGACTCGCGTAATTGAGGCCACCGAGCGAATAGCGAGGAAGAAGGCCGAATGCGCGAGTAGAAGCGTTTCCTTCATGTCGGCCTACGGCAACCCGTGCACTGGCTCTGTTCAAATCCGTGATAATCCGCGTTCTCCGTTTCATCCGTGTTCTATTTCGACCAAACAACTCGACGACCCAGTTTGCTCGCACAACTACTCATTTTTTCTTTGCGTCATGGCGCCTTTGCGTGAGTGAACTTCTTTCATCTGAGTTCCACCAATCGCCCCAACTTGTTGTCATTCGTTTGATTCGTGCCATTCGTGGTTTGAATATTCTCTCATTCCAACTTCAGAACCATTCCACATCGCTCATGCCGACTCGGAGAGTCGGCCCACGGGTAACCCGTGCACTTTATCTATCCGCGTGTCCTGCGGTTCCAATCTTCCTCGCTTATTCGTTTGATTCGTGGTTAACAAATATGGCTACAAAAACAGGAACACTAATTCACTCTGATCTTCACTAATATGGATCAGATCAGGTCATTAGCGTTAATAAGTGTTGATAAGTGTTCTCTTCTCTTATTTAAACAATGATCGGCGTCGTTTTTTCTCCTCTGCGCCTTCGCGCCTTGGCGTGATTATTATTTTCCACCCTGAAGAACAATCCCACATCGCTCATGCCGACAGCGGAGTGTCGGCCTACAATAACCCGTTCACTGGCTCTGTTTAAATCCGTGAAAATCCGTTTTCTCCGTTTCATCCGTGTTCTACTTCTACCCATGATCATTGCGTCAATGGACTCACGCAAAACTCACCTTGCCAACACAGCTCTACCAGTGTTAGCGTTCGTAGTTGTTCGTCGATCAGAGAAACCGTGGGGGAGAAGCTAGGCAACCTCTAGCGCACTCGTTCGCTCATCTCGCTGACGCGAGGCGAACTCCTTTACTCGCCCAGCGGCTGATTAGGCGTTAATTGTGCTCGACGAATTCAGCCGGAAAAAGGAGGTACTATTTCTAGCGCCTTCGCCCTTAACTCTTCGCTATTGCGAAGCGGGCTCCGTTGCTCGCTAGCGTCCGGTTCTGCACAAATTATAGAAACGATATTGGTGGTGCATTTCATGCACCCTACGAATCACTGTTTCACCTGTAGGGTGCACGCAGTGCACCACGAAATAGATCACGCATCAACTCGATCTTTGGCAATTAGAACATCATCAAAACTCGTGCATGAGGGCAGATAATGTAGGGCCGGTTTTACCGGCCAAAGAATACTTTAGTCTGTTTTGTCTCATAGCGTGTTGAACAATGACGACCTCTGCAACGTGAGAAAGGAGGCGATTTCGCGTGGCGTGGAAAATGCGTACTGACAAAAAACGGCATCTCATGAAAGAGAATCGTTCGACGCAACTCGATACCAGCAATCAACTTGCTCAAGAATATCGAAGAGTATCAGTCAAGAGTATCCAATAGTATCGCGCAAGATTTCTCAAGAGTATCACCAAGTGTGTCCCGAAATCTGGAAATCTTGACACCTTGAATCGGCGGTTCAGCGTTTGGGAAACCAAGTCTCTTCATCAGGAAAATCAGTCATACAACAAGCGGGTTCCTCTGGCCAATTGATTCTCTCATTGACCGCTCCTGGAATCGGAAAGAACCATCATAGCTTCTCTCGTGTCTGCCAGATAGAATGACACCCGCTGGAGAAGGCCAAGCGATCGCTGCGAAGCTGATGCTTTCGGGTAGTGGTTTCGGAGAGGAAAGTCCGGGCTCCACAGGACACGGCAGTGGGTAATTCCCACCCGTCGCGAGACGAGGGACAGTGCCACAGAAAGTAAACCGCCGATCGGGGAAGCTTGCTTCCCAGGAGGTAAGGGTGAAACGGTGCGGTAAGAGCGCACCAGCGACCTGGGTGACCAGGACGGCTCGGTAAACCCTGTCGGGAGCAAGACCAAGCAGAGAGGAGGTGCGGTTCGTACCGTTTGACTCTCGGGTGTGTTGCTAGAGGCGGCGAGCAATCGTCGTCGTAGAGAAATGATCGCTCACGACAAAACCCGGCTTACAGGCCTTCTCCAGCTTTCTTCTTGATCTTGTCGTCACATTCGCAGTGCTTCACGATCAGATCGGGAGATGCAAAAACTCTGATTGGTAATACACTGGAATTCCTCTCGCCTTCTTTGCCTCTCGCAAGCTCACGTTCCTTCTGAGGTGCCGCTCCATACATCCACCTGCAAAACCATCGTTTGCAGTCTGATGACCACGAAAAATGGCTCAGCAATAAGTTGCAGTGAGTTCTCAGGCATCAACGCTGCAATCTCATCCAATGATTGCGTTCAACCATTCAGCTTACTCTTCGGCAACATCAATAATCTTCAGTTTGATTTCGTCCGAGTTGGCCCGCAGTTCGGGAGCATACATCGCTTCTGCCACCGTTGGTAACGCACTGAACTTGCCCGGAATTTCGGCTCGAAGTCGATAACTGACTGAGTGTTTCCCGCGTGGTAACGCTCGTACGAAGACAGCAACCTTCTCATCCCGGAACTCACGATATGAGCCGATGCGATCTCCGGCGTAACCGCTTGTCAGTGTGACCGGTTCGAAGCCAGCAGCTTTATGGTCTTCGAAGATCAAATATTCGTAGTCGTTTTTCGATTCGATGATCAGCTCCACTTCGACGAGATCGCCCGAGGTCAACTCGGCGAGATTGGCAAGTTCTTCTTTGATGTAACGCTCTTCCTGTTGAGAGACCACTTCGCCACGTGAACCGGACACTTTGCCGTCGCGGTCATCTCGAATCAACTTGTAATATTTTCTCTCGACCTTCACTTCGAGACCGGCTTTCGTGATAAAATCTTCCAGTGTGAAGTTGGTGAGATAGGCGTTGTAATAGAGTGGGCCTTTCCCTTTTCGTCGGAGCTCCAATGTATGCGCCCCGGCTTCGACATCTTCTCCTGTCAGGACAAATTTATTGTCGAATGTAAACAGGTCTTCGCCAGTGACAAAAACTTCTTTTCTTTTCTTTCCGTCTAGCCAAACTTCGATGGTCATATCAGGTTTGTCTTCGCCGCTGGCGATCAGGTACTCGGCCAACGCTTCAATGGCATACGCCGTGTCACGTGTACTGTTCCAGTAAGTAGAATGCTTGCGATTATTCAGCAGGTACTTCACAAGTCGCGAAGCCTTCACACCTTTTGGTTCTGTCCGGGTCAATAGTTTGAGATAGAAAGCATTGGCTTCGATGGAACTTCCATACCAATACCACCAGCCGGACACTTCGTCATTCAAGTAAGCTGTTTCATTTTCTTCATCCTGAACAAGAAACTGGTCGATGTTGCGGATGATCATCGTTAATCGCTCGGCGGAGTTTTGCTTGTGCAAAGCGAGTCCGTAGAGAGATTTCGCATAGAGTGACAGACTGACTCGATCACGATAAAGATAATCGTCCATACGATCATCAACGATGTTCGCATCCACCAGAACCATGTAGATGAATGCATCGAGGTTGTCGGCTTTCGATTTGTAGGGACGTTTCTTGCGTTGTTCCTCGTCAAGATCACCAATTTTCAGCAGTTCGATTTGACGATTTTGATATTGCTTGAGCCATTCAACTCCTCTCTGAAGCGTCCCTGGCACGACCGCGACATTGTTCTGTTGTGCGATTTGTAATCCATGCACCACGGTGACAGTGGTATGCGGCCAAGATCGTTCACCCCAGCCGGAGAACCAACCCCAACCGCCATCGGTCAGTTGCATTTGGGTCAGTCGTTGAACGCCTTCTTCCACCATTTTACCGACTTCATCTTCATCGAAGACCGGATTGCGATCATATCGTTTCCATTGTTTGGCACGTTCGGAATCTTCACCGATTTCCTGTGCATTCAGGTTGGTCCGTTTCTTCTGAATCGCTTTCAGGTCGAGGTCCATCCGTTTCAAGATGTTCTGCGTAATCACTGTCGGCAAAAACCGGTTGAGTGTCTGCTCGGTACAGCCGTAAGGAAACTCCACCATGTACGGCAACGCATCGACCATCGCTCCGGCGAGAGTCGGTGAATACCGCACTTCCAACTTCGATTGTTCGGGACGACGATCTTCGGGAACTGTCATCTCAATCTTTGCTGACGAAGCATCTTGCCGAATGACGCCGGTGTAGGAATCTGTTTTGAGGATGCCGTGAACATAGACGGGGAATGTCATTTCCATCGCGTCGGATTCGACATCCGTTAATGCCTTCACACGAATCGTAACTTCACCTTCCTCGACCGCTTTGACCTTCCAGTCAACACGGGATTCACCATTCGCGGGAATTCGGACTTTCTTGAAATTCACAGATTCATAGGAGATGAGTGTGTCCCCTTCGAGTTCCAGCCGAACTTCGACTTCTTTCTGTTCATCCAGATAGTTATGGACATTGGCTGACAGGATGACTTCGTCGGTTTGTGTGAAAAATCGTGGTGCTTGTAAGCGGACAAGTAGATTTTTTGTGGTTATAAATTCAGTCGTTCCCTCTCCGACTTCTGCGCCAGAACCCATTGTCCATGTGCGGACCTTCCACGTAGTGAGGCTATCGGGCAGTGGAAATTCGACAATAGCCGTGCCGTCGTCTTGAGTAGTGACATTGGTCGTCCAATAGGCCGTGTCTGCAAAGTTTTTGCGGATCGTTGGTTGAACTTGATCCGCTCCACCGCCGCCAGCAAGCTTCTTATCGGCAGGTGCACCAGCACCCATCATGGCACCATCCGCTTCGGCCGGCATTTCTAAAGACATTGCAGAACTTTGTGGCATCGCACTCAATCTTGATAGATTCCCTCTCAAATCTTTGGACTGATCAGCGAATTCATCCATTTGCCCTTTGGTCACGACCAATCGATCAACGATGTTGCCGAAGACACCAAGTTGCTCCATGCGGAGTTCATCGTCGGTATAAAGCGGGTAAGACCCGATCTGAAGTGATGATCGATAGTTGCGAGAGAAAGACCGACGCCACTTCCAGAAGAATTCCCGGATGTCGGCACTGTTGGAGCCTCCCGAAATGTATTCGATACTTTTGTCATAGACAGTCAGCAAAGTTGATCCAATAAATGGATTCCCTTCTCCATCAGTGAACTTCAGTTTCAAGTTCGATGTTTTACCGGGGAGATACTCGGGTTGTTCCGCAGCGACTTCAACATTCACAATTTTCCCGGAAGGGGGAACGATAATTTCTCGAGCAACATTGTGAACTTGACCATCAAAAACGGTAATCGCTTCGACAAAAATATTGGGTCGATCGACTTCGGAAATTTTCAGAGTGTGGACCGTACTCTTGCCGGTCATTTTCAGGACAACAGGTTGAGAGGCAACGCCGTTGGTCGAGCGTTCAAACAGGAGGACAGTTGCCCCGATACGATTGGTGTTGATCATCAATTCCACGTTGTCGCCCGGTTGATACTCTTTCTTGTCGGCAATCAATTCCAGGTCATTGAAGCGAAAGTCGGCAGCATTGAAATCATCTCCACGAACAAGAAAGACATAGGCGCCTTCAATCTCGTTCCCTTTAGAATCGGTCACCACATGCGAGAGTCGGTACTGACCGGCCGAGTTCAGTTTGATTTTGAGAAGTGCTTCTCCTTGTGTGTCGGTATCGAGATTCCATTTTTCGACAACAGTTTCTTGTGGTTTCCACTTGTTGTCATATTGCACTCGATACAGTTGGGCGAGCCCTTTGCCTTCAACGGGTTTCTGGTCGAGAGTTTGTGCTTTGAAGCGGAACTCGGCTGTATTACCTTCGTTGTAATAACCTTGATTGGGCCAGACGAAGACTTTGAAAGGCTCGCGTGCGACTAACACACTTCCCGATCCGACAATGGTTCGGCGCGATTGATCGACCACTTCGGCAGTGATCGAATAGTTGTGGTCTTGATCGCCGTGAGCCGCTTCTGCGATGGAGGTATCGATCTTGATTTCGACGATTCCGTCGGGACCAATTTCGACATCATCTTCCATCACAATTTCGGGAGGATCCTGTCTCCAACCCCACCAGGAATAAATGGGCGAGCGACATCCCCATCTGCTCCAGCCGGGATACCATTCATACTCACTCGCAAACCACCAATAACCGGGTTCGTAAAACCAATCCCACGGTTGGTTGGGAAACCAGCGGCTATCATGCTTGGTACGCGTGACTTTGTAGTGAACCTTGGCATTGGTGACCGGCGCTCCAAAGAAATAATTCGCCGAGATCTTCGCCGGGATTATTTCTCCGAGCTGAACCGGCTCCGAAGGAGCTTCGATGGTCACTTCGTATTCGGGTTTCTTATATTCCTCGACTCGAAAACTTCCGCTGCCATAAAGACTACTGGGCTTCCTGAGAATCACTTGATAGCTACCCAGCATTGCGTCCTCTTCAAGTTTTAAATCGTCGGCATACCCCCCCAAATCATCCAATGTGATTTGCTTCTCGATCATTTTTTCACCACGCGGATTCAAAATTTCGAGAGTCAGCTCTGCGTTCTTCCAAGGATCCTGAAACTTGGGGTCGTAGTTGGGAGTTCGCACCCAGGCTTTGAACTGGACCGTGTCGTCTGGTCGATAAATGGGACGGTCAGAGACAACGTAGACCTTGGAATTTGTGGGATGATGGCTGGTTTGAGAGCCGTCGTAGAACCGATCGAACCCATAAAATGCAAATCGATCTCCCTCACGAGCAATCATCAGCCACTGATATTGGGTAGACACCTGCTTGTTAGACGTGATGATCAAGCCATTCTGATCGGTGAACTTTGCAAACTGTTGGAACTTTGTCGTCCACGTTTTATTGTTGCGATCCGTGTCGTAGCCGAAGAATTCGACGTTGGCCTTTTTGACTTCTTTCCCATTCGAAGAATTGGAAACATAGACCATCTCTCCACCATCGACTCTTTTTTTCACGATGGCCAAATCACTCACCCAGACAACCATCCGGATTTCGTTGCCATCTTTCATCTGGCCTGTTACCAGATAAGCGCCGGCATTTTCGAGAGGTGCGTTGATTTGAATCAGATCGTCGCGATGTTCGGCGGGAGGTTCGAGCTTGACGGTCCATTTGGCGACCGTCTCCAGAACATATTTCTTCTCATTTTGATTCACTATGCGATAGCCAATATTGCCGATGTTTATACGTTGATAATCGGGTGGTGTGATGCCTTTCGAAACTCGTTTGATATAGTCCTTCACATCTTCCAAAAGCTTTGGGACATCCAGTTTTTGTGCCTTGAAGGAGACTTCGTTTCCATTGCGATAACGGAAAGGTAACTCGACCGATTGCCCTTCCGGGACAACTCCCATCCCTTCGAATTGAGCCCAATTCCCGATGATCTGATCAAGAGACTGCTGTCGATATTTATTATTTCCCGGGCCATATTTGGCAATCACTGTTTTCCACATCTCGGCCGCTCGCGGATACTGCCGACGATTGGTATAGATTCGGGCAATCATCTCCATAGCGGTTGATTGATGGGAGTTTTCCACGGCGGCAATCTCTTTGTAGATCGCGAGGAAATTGAATTCGTCGGGCAGAGTGAATCGTTTGATGCCGGTGGCAAGTTGTGCAGAGGTTTCGGTATCACTCAATGTGTGAACGGCAAACGGCCCCGCTTCCTTGCCAGATTCCTGATCTTTCTCCCCAGAGTTGGTTTGAATGTTTTGATAGTTCGACATTGTTTGCACGCTAAACTGACCGTGAAGGAAGCCAGCCCAGGTCGACTTGATTTCCCATTTTGCAGCGGGTGTGAGTCGAACGATCTCAGCGAGGCACCAACGGTATCGTTCACCATCGTTGATGGACTCCTCAAACGATTTTGGCAAGTGGTAAAAAACCGGGTTGCCATCCTGATCTACGGGCGCACCAAGAGGGACATTGCGCCGACCGTAATAGACGGTCCGATCTTGGTAATCGGGGAGAGTTTCCAAGTCAGTCAGGAGTTGAAGCTTCCAGGCATTTTGCCCGTAACTGTTGCTCATCAGTCCTCTATAGAGTTGCCGATAAATCCCGGCGACTTCGTTGGCCGCTTCTTCCTCATCGTTGTCTGTGACCAAGTTCCTGGCATCGTTCAACCAGATGAGTGATTGCGCACGGTCTCTTTTTTCAGAAGAGACCCATTCACCGCCACCTCGTTGATTTCCTCGTTCAAACTCCTGAGCGATGATTGATCCGTAGTGAGGGACCGAGAGAATTGCTTGTGAGGCCGAGACTAACGCACGCCAGTTCTGAGCGTGAAGATCCACAAATTCTTCCAGATAGCCATCGATTTCTGCGGAGCGATTCAATTGCTGGAGACAATTCAAGCCTTGTTGCAAGTCTGATCCCACCAGTTTCGCATCGGTGTTCTCGTCGAGCGATAAATCGCGAAAAATCTCGTAAGCATCACGATAATTGCCATCCTTTTGATGCTTGGCGGCGTTGGCCCGTAATTTATTGGGATCGGTTTCCTCGGCAGTCAGGTACCAACTGCCCAACAGTGTGCAGCCGACAACAATTGCAGATATGAGCTTGCGTGACATGGATGAAAGGCTTTCCGCGCTATTGAGATGAGAAGGGCCATCAATGGGAGTGATTATGACCGTCTGGAATTGAATACACCAGATCAGCCTGTCTTTATCAGAAGAGATTGAAGAGAACAGAGTTCCCGACATTTCTGCTGTTTTGTGATTTTTCGAGTGATTCTTGTGATCGATATCGGTACCTCTCGATATGAACGATGCGTTTCAGTGTGTGCCCTGATAAAATACGGTCGTGTTCAAACAGTTTTGAGGTTTTGAAAGCTGACGGCTATGACATTTGAATGGGGGTTGTTCATCTCGGCACTGGGGTATTTAGCCACCCTCGTGCTGATCCCTTTTGTGCTGCTGACCCCCAAACGCCATTCCAGCTCTTCTGTGGCTTGGATCATCACGATTTTGACGATCCCCATTTTTGGAGGAATCTTGTTTCTGCTGTTTGGCGTCAATCGGCTCACTCGTCATGCCGAACAAAAACGACGAGCCACAGCACAACTGCATCGACTCTTGCCAGAGTTACAAGCTTCAACGCATACGATTTCTTCCAGCGATCCTCCCCTCAATCAGCACATGATGAAGCTGGCTAATCGATTGACGCAGCAAAGACCCATGAACGGCAATCGAGTGGAGGTTCTCTGTGACACGAATCGTACTTTTGGCTTGATCCAGGAAGCGATCCGCGATGCACGGGAAACGATTCATCTGGAATATTACATCTGGCAACCCGATCAGACCGGTATGCAGCTGCGAGATCTGCTCATCAAAAAAGCCCAGGAAGGAGTTCGTGTTCGATTTCTTTATGACGGTGTCGGTTCATGGTGGTTGGGAAAAAAGTTTCTGACGCCGATGGTCGAAGCGGGAATCGAAGTCGCCAGCTTTCTACCCGGTTCTTCATTTCGTGAACGATGGTCGCTCAACCTACGGAATCATCGCAAAATTATTGTAGTCGATGGACAGGTTGGATTCACGGGAGGGATGAATATCGGAGATGAGTATCTGGGACGCGATCCTCAAGTGGGATTCTGGCGGGATACTCATTTGAGAATTGAAGGAGCGTGCGTCTTGCAGTTGCAGGCCATCTTTGCAGAAGACTGGTATTACGCAACCAATGAAGAACTCACAGAAGAATCGCTTTATCCCAAGCCGCATGCAGAAGGAAACTCGGTGGCACAAGTGTTGGCGGGTGAGCCTCGCGGCGCGCAAGACATCTTCTACACATTATTGTTTGCTGCGATCACCGACGCCAATGAGAGCATTACGCTGACAACTTCGTATTTCGTGCCTCCTGTCGCGATTGCTGTCGCTCTGGAAACCGCCGCACTCTCCGGCGTCAAAGTCCGCCTCTTGTTGCCACGCAGATCGGCTCATCAATGGACAGTGTGGGCCGCAAGGTCTTACTATCGATCATTGTTGGTAGCGGGAGTTCGCATCTACGAATACACCCGCGGACAACTGCACCCCAAGACGATTGTCGTGGACGGAATCTGGTCTCTCGTCGGCACACCGAACATCGATACCCGTTCGTTGGAACTCAACTTTGAAGTCGCCGTGGCGGCTTATGACCGCCGCATTTCCGATGTCCTCGAACATGAATTCGAACAGGATCTCGAATGGGCCGAAGAGATTCTGTTGACGGAGTGGACCCAGCGTTCGCGGCAGACTCGCTTGATCGAAAACTTCTGCCGCCTGTTTGCACCGGTTCTGTGAGGGCGAAATAAAAAAACCTCATGACAGCGTTAGCCATCACGAGGTTTTGAGAATCATCGAATTATGAATCCTGAAATCAAGGAGTCATTTCGTCCCGCAATTGAGGTTCGAGCTCTTTTGTGTTTCGCTCGATGGCCATCACAATAGTACGAATCTCGGAACCATCGGGAGTGACCGTCACAGCAGGAATCACTTGCCGACCGTTCGGCAAATGGAAGCGTACTGAAAAGTTGCCATCCTTGCTGACGGGAACGTCTTCGCCCATCAAAGTGAACGGGCAACGTGGATCGGCTGATCCGTAAACAATCAGTTCCGCATCCATTTGGAAGGGGAAGTCTTGAGTACCGTCGATTCGACCACCTTCGTTAGCGCGTTCTTCGAGAAACGCAAACGGCGTTGCTCGGGTATCGTGAATCTCACGAATGTGAAACTCTTCCGGTTTCTCGGATTTATCGCCACCCAACGAGACCTTGCCACGAGTTCCCGGACTGGGTGTCGCTACTTTATTGGATCGGGCCATGCCAAAGAATTCTCCTTTGGGCGATGTGTATCCAATTTCCAGTTTCAATTGCTGAGCAGGTTCCTCGACCGGAATAAACCAATGATCGACTTGTCCGTGAATTTTGATGTCTTTGAGGTGTGACTTGGCATTGGTGCCGAGATCTTTATGGGTGACATCATAGACGCGAATGATCGGATACGCACGATGCCATTCTGATCCCATCGCGGCTTCAATGCGATTGATCATGTCGGAAGTGACTTCCCACTGCGCCATGATCCACCAGGGATCACAGGCTTGGGCGATCAGTTTGTCGCGACGGCTGCCGGCAGGTGCGCCATTCAAGATGCGACGTTTATTAGGGCTTTCAGAAGCGAGACGACGACGAGGTTTCGTTGATTTTGATTCGTCAATTGTGTCCGAAGTTTTGCTTTTCGGGTCTGTCTTTTGTGAACGCGACTTTTTGCGATCAGCGTGCATTTCGAGCAGAGCTTCGATCAGCTCGTCTTTTTTCATTCCATGCCAGCCGGTGACCTGTTTCTTTTTGGCCATTTCGGCAAGTTCTTTGCGAGTGCGAACTTTCAGCTTTTCAAACGTCATCTCAGGTTCTCCAACGGGTTTCAGACAGACGATTCAATCACTCGTCCCGAAATATCCGTCTTCCCTGACGTTTTACCACAACGGTGTGTGTAGAAGTGATACGTGAGTTCGTCTCAACAATGTTGAGAAAAAATGGCGAGATCACGGTGGTCAATTCAAGGTGAGTAATCGTTTCGACTGAGTTTTCAGTGCGTGGATGTCAATAAGGTGGGTAGTGTCTGTTTTTGAATTCTCATCCCTAAGAACTGGATTGCAAGATTGCGCCCAGAAACAACAAATCCATCACTGGCCCTCTTGTATCGCTCCGCATTGAGGCATTCAACATCATTCTGACACATTGAGCGTTGCGAGTTTGATCTTGTGTTGTAATCTGTTATCAATATTGCACTTACGGTTTCGGCGATTATCTTTTATATTAGTTAGCTTGCTAATCACATGGGGGATTCGAGGGTGTTTTGTGAGCAAGTGCTGACCTCATCGGGATCCGAACGATCTCGTGGGTTGAAGTCAACCTGATGTGCCACTCCCTCAATGCGAGTCACTTTTGCGACGGTGGCGATTCTTACGGATGACAGACCCCCTATCCTCACAGCTGGGAAACACCCAACTCAGCTTTGAGAAATAAAAAAACTCCTATTCCAGTTGCGTAGACGCTGGTTGTGAGAGGGCTTAGCTTAAGTGGCAGCTTTTCCCAGCGTGAGTCTCGATTGCAGTTTTTTTTCTAAGGAAGAGTCGATTTGTTTGTCGCACGCCCCATTATACTGGAGCTGACAATGAAGAAGTCTTCCCGATCATCTGCTGCCGAGGCGTATCAATGGGTTTCGATTGTGACCACCGTCACTCTCGAGATGGTTCTTCCCGCGTATGGAGGCTCCTTGCTCGACGAATACTGGTCGACAGGCTCAATCCTGACGACGATAGGAGCCGGATTGGGAATGTTGGTCGCCATTACACACTTGTTGCAGATTACAAAAAATCCTCCCGGATCATCCGATAAAAAGAAGTCTTCCTGAGACGATGCAATTAACCATGTCCGAAAACTCACTCAATACGGCGTTTCGTCGAATGGGTCTCATGCTTTTAGCGGCGTGTGGATTCTGGGTGCTGTTCGCCGGGCCAGCATACTGGTTGCGTGGGACGTTGGCGCTGGAGGGATTAACTTATGCGAGTTTGCTTTGTTTGATTCCCGGTTGGGTGGTAGTCTACGTCACTGCTCGCTATCCTGAGTCCGGTTCGCAAGCGACTGCTGTCCTTATGGGTACAGGTTTGAGGATGGCTTTTGTGTTGGTTGGTATGGTGACTCTTAAAGATTTACGGCCAGAATTTGGTCATTACGAATTTCAATTGTGGTTGATCTTGTACTACATGGCGTTTTTGTTTTTGGAAACGCTCATGATCGTCAAGCAAAACGATAACACTAATAATACTGTCGAATAAAGAAATAGGCGTAAGAGCAAGAATGGGCATTTCCGGTTTCGGCATGACGATTTTGGCTGCGAGTGATCACTATGATCCCGTGCACCACATTGAAGATGCTACCGAGCTCCATCTTCCTTTCGGAATCCATGTTCCTGTTGACTTCATTCCAGGCGATTTTCAACTCACGAAGTTCATGATCCTGCAGCTGATCGCATTTGGGCTGACAGTTTGGATTTTTCGTGGGCTTGCTTCCCGAGTTGCCAGTGGGCAGCCTGTCAAAGGTCGTTGGTGGAACTTCTGGGAAATGTTGGCCCTCTTCGTTCGCGATGAAATTGTTCGTCCAACGATCGGTGACCACGAGCACGATCATGATGATCACGGAGGACATGACCACGAATCGCAGGAAACAGCACACCTGCAGTCAGTTGAAAAAGAGATTACGGGGCATGACGAGTCCTATCAGGCGAAAGGTGCTGATCTTTCTCATATGACTGAAGACTTGACGCTTTCCGTCAAAGTGGGTCATCCGGCTGATAAGTATTTGCCTTTTGTCTGGTCCTGTTTCTTCTATGTGTTGTTTTGTAATTTACTCGGGGCGATTCCTTTTCTAGGTTCTGCCACCGGAGATATAAATGTCACTGGAGCGTTGGCGCTTTCAGTATTCGGTTTTGTTTTGGTTTACGGCTCCAGAGAGTTGGGTGTGGTCGGCTTTTGGAGTAACTTGTGCCCATCGATGGACTTGCCATTCGTTTTGGCCATTGTCTTGAAACCGGCGATCTGGGCGATTGAATTGCTTGGTTTGTTTATCAAGCATGGTGTGTTGGCAGTACGTCTTTATGCAAATATCATGGCCGGCCATATGGTTCTGGCGGTGATTCTTGGTTTTATCTTCCAAGCCGCTCATGCAGAGCAAGAGTGGGTCTGGTGGGTGGTGACTCCGGCGAGTATTCTGGGGCAAATTGCCATTGGGATGTTGGAGTTGTTTGTTGCGTTTCTGCAAGCTTACGTGTTTGCGTTTTTAGCAACTTTGTTCATCGGCGCTGCTGTACACGAGCACTGATTTTTTAAAGACATCCGCATTCGTCCCGTTGTGGGGTGATCGGTCAGAGTTAATGGTCCTTGGTTTAAGGCTCCCGAGTGCGGAGTCCTAACAAAGTAACATAGGAGTACTTAACGTGAGTTACTGTTTTCGAGTTCTTGTGATGGCGATGAGTGTGTGTGTTGCCATGTCGATCCCGGCGTTCGCTGCGGGTGAAGGTGGCATTCATTTTTCTGGAGCGTTCGGGGCCGCACTGACGATTATTGGTGCCGGTTACGGCATCGGTAAAATTGGTAGCGCTGCTGTGGAAAACATGGCTCGCCAACCAGAAGTTGCCGGACAGATCCAGACAGCAATGATTATTGCTGCGGCTCTGATCGAAGGGGTGACCTTCTACGCATTGATCGTCTGTGGTGGTAGTAACGAAACTTACTTCGCCCAGTAATCTGATTTTTCAATCAGTTTTCCTTCCGCTGTATTTCAAGGCAGGGAGTCGATGGTGATTCCAATTCGAACGATGATGTCTCTGGTCATTGCATGTTTATTCTCGTTCAGTACGGGTCCGGCTGTGGCTTTTGCCGCCGACGAGGCTCCGTCAGGAACGGCGGAAGAGCATGCCAGCAACGATGCTCCTCATAGTGATGAGGGGGGGCATGATCATTCGTCTGATGGGCATGCTGAAGATCCTCACCATAAGAACGATGGAGATCATGCCCACGAAGAAGAAGGAGGCGGTATGAAATTCAAGGCGGATACCGCGCTCTGGTCTTTAGTGACATTTATTGTTTTCGTTTTGGTGCTTCGTGTGTTTGCCTGGGGGCCTCTCACCGAGGGTCTCGACAATCGCGAAGCGCACTTTCGAAGCCAATTGGCTGAAGCAGAAGCGGCACGGGTTCAAGCCGAACGGATGCTCAAAGAGCATGCGGCAAAACTGGAAGCTGTGCAGGACGAAGTGAGAGCCATCATCGAAGAAGCCAAGCGGGATGCCGAGCACACGAAGAACGACATTATTGAGACGGCTCAAAAAGAAGCCAAAGCAACTCAAGACCGGGCGATTCACGAAATCGAACGGTCGAAAGATGCCGCTTTGAAAGAGCTGTTCGATACCATGTCGTCACAGGTGGCGTCTGCCACCGAACATGTGATCGGTCGAACGATCGACGGCGATGATCAAAATCGATTGATTGACGAAGCGTTATCACAGTTTTCGGGTTAATGAAAATCTGTTGATACTCT
>Ga0181596_10002622_pt1 | contig 17189 bp, 8 predicted proteins | sample 041ome_6_FD_148655 | JGI IMG/M metagenome (GOLD analysis project Ga0181596, IMG submission 148655) | Coastal salt marsh microbial communities from the Groves Creek Marsh, Skidaway Island, Georgia - 041402US metaG (spades assembly) | ecosystem: Environmental > Aquatic > Marine > Intertidal zone >... | reverse complement strand
GATGGGGAGATGACGACGGCGATGCGTGCGTTGGTTGGGGAGTGTTTGTTTGCGATGAGGGACTACGAGGGGTGTTTGGAGGCGTTGGGTGGGGGGGAGACGCCACCCGAGCGCGGGGCGCGAGGCGCAGAGGAGGCGGCGTTGAGTTTGCTTCGTGGTCGCGTGTACGAGGCGATGGGGAGTCGACCGCGAGCGGTGCGATGGTATAAACATGCGTTGACGTGCGATGCGATGTGTTTTGGTGCGTATGAGGCGATGTTGGCGACGCATATGTTGACCGAAGCCGAGGAGCGCGAGTTGGTTGAGTCTTTAGAGCTGGACGACTCCAACTCGTGGGTGCGTGAGATGTACGCCGTCATGGGGAATTCTCGACAAGTGACGTCGGAACTCGCGACGGCGGTGCGCGTCGGGGTGAGTGATGATGAGTTTGAGGCGGGCACGCCGCCGCGCGGCGGCGCCGCGGACGCGTCGGCGTCATCAGCGTCGAGCGTCATTGAAGCTTTACGGTCGAGCGGCGACGTCCGCATCGCGTGTGCGCGACGAATGTATCAACGTGGTGAGTTCGCCGCGTGCTATGTCGAGCTGCGACGACAGTTTGAGCTCGAGCCTGCGAGGTTGACGGGATTTCCATTGTACCTCTCGACGCTCGTCGAGCTCGGCAAGAAGAATGATTTATACCTATTAGCGCACTCTCTCGTGGCAGAATACCCCGACAAAGCGGTGACGTGGTTTGCGATTGGATGTTATTACATGACCACGCGTCAATACGACTCGGCACGCAAATACTTTAGTAAGGCGACGAGTATCGACGCGTCGTTTGTACAAGCGTGGATTGGTTTCGGCCACGCCTTTGCCGCGCAGGATGAAAGCGATCAAGCCATGGCGGCGTACAGAACAGCCACTCGATTGTTCACGGGCTCGCACGTACCCTTGATGTCGATCGGAATGGAATACCAGCGCACGAACAATTCCAGCTTGGCGTTTCAATTCTTCCTCAAAGCGTTTGAGATTTGCGACACTGACCCGTTGTTGCACAACGAGTACGGAGTCTTGCTGTACCGTCAAGGCGATTACGAGAATGCAGTGCTGAGTTTCCAACAAGCACTCGATCTCGCTCCTAGACCGATGTCAAGTCGATGGGAATCGCTCATAGTGAACATGGCGCAAGCACTTCGCAAGCTCGGTCGATACGACGAAGCCATCACGACATTTGAGGAAGCGCTTTCTGTCGCTCCGAAAGTCGCGTCCACGTACGCATCGCTTGCGTTTACGTACCACATTAAAAGTCGATGTACTGAACCAGTGGCTCTCGGATTGGCGATTGAATACTACCACAAGGCGCTCGCTTTGCGTTCGAGCGATACGTTTTCGCAAACGCACCTCGAATTGGCGTTGATAGACCAAAGCGCGATTAGCATTCCTAAGCACAACGCCGTGGAATGGAACACCACGTTTGATGCGTTTGGCGGTGGGGTTGCTCAACCTGAGTCTCCTGAAACTGGTGGTTTATTCCCGTCTCTGTCGCCGAGAAGTTTCCAAAGCACGCCGACGTTTGGTCAAACACCGTTTTCGGCGGCGCGCGGCGGTTTCGACATGAATGAGTCTGTCGACATGGACGAATCAGTGGACATGGAGCAGACACCATGATTAAAAGTAAATCAATTAGATTAGACACGATTACTTCACCATCATACCGCATATGTAGCACTTGCACTGGTAGTACCACTTACTTGTTTTAGTCTTGCCAGTCAACAGTCTCCTCACTTCGCACCTCGGGTGAAGGCGCAGCCGAACTCGTCGCCGACGTAGCGGGATTTTAAACATATCGCTCAGCGTAGCTTCAAACGCATCTTACGCGTCCAGGCACCATGGCGAACGCGCAAGCCGCGAACGCGCCGCTCATCATCACGCCAGAAGAAGAAGAAGCTATTCGTAAACGCTTGATTACGCAGACCGCGCAGACGAAGAAAGGCGTGGACTACCCCATCCGTCGGTTGGTGAAGTCATTTTTCGTACTCAAAGCGGCTGTCGATGGCGAAGATGAAGGCGCAATCGCGGAGGCGAGAGAGAAATTCCTCATCGAGCTCGACACGTACGAATTCAACATGGGTCGCTACTCCACCGTCGTCGCCGCCAACCGCCAGCAGCAAGATACGTACGATGAAGAAGATGACAAAAGCCAAGTCGAATGCGCCGACCTGAAGGCGCAAGTCGCAGAGTTAAAGATTAAACTTGGAGACAGCGCGTTAGAACGTCAATTTCGCCAGCGACGCGAAACGGTGGCTCGCACGTGCGCGGAATACCCCTCTCGCGCCACCATCGACCTTGAGACCGAACAACTGCGCCAGGAAATCGAGCGCGCTTCGTCCAAGCGCGATGACTTGGCCGACAAGGTTGATTTCGCAAAGAAACAGTTCGCGCTGCTGCTCCGCGTCGCCGACGGCTTGAAAGCAGACGCCTAATACGAACCCCGTCGACGCGCCGATCGTTCTAGTCATAGCCCTAGCTCGCGTCTCCGCATGTACTATTATGTTTAGTTGCTTTGGACCTCGTCACGTGCGTGAGCGCGACCATGATCGCGAATGTAAACCACATGTCACCTCAAGCCACGCGACGGCTGGTTTCAGCCTGTCGACGTTCCGACGGCGGCAGATTAATCAGGCTTATCTTCACTTTACGACGCCGCGAGCGACGTCGCGCGAGTCAAAACTGCACCAAACGCATAGAAGTCATGGCGAGTGGTTCGTTCGTGGTGCTATTGCCCGCGCTCGCCGCGCTCGCGTTCGCGTTTTGGCTGTTTACCAAGAAGCTTTCCAAGATTTCGCTTCACCAGCGTCCGATTCGCGTCTCCGCCACGCACGATTCGCGCAGTACGAGCGACAGTGATTACGATGAGGCGCTGTTGAGACGCATGGAGACAGGCGAGGGCGTCCCTAGCGATGCGTATGCGAAAGTTCGAGTGATTTACCGGGACATTCAGTCGGGTGCCAAGGCGTTTCTCGCCGCGGAGTACCGCATGTGCGTGATGTTCCTGGCTGGATTTGGCGTCGTCGTCGCGATGTTAGTGGCGAACGGTGCGCATGGATTCAATGGTAAAGTTGGTTTCATGACGGCGTTCGCGTTCCTGGCGGGCGGGGTAACGAGCATGGTGGCGGGCTACGTCGGGATGATGATCGCGGTGTACACAAACGCGCGATGCACGGTAAGCGCGGCGCAAGGTCCAGATGCGATAGCGTGGCGAGAAAGCTTCAACGCGGCGTTTAGAGGTGGCAGCGTCATGGGTTTCGCCCTCAGCGGCCTTGGGTTACTCGTGATGTATGTGTTGATGGTGATTTACAGCTGGATGTACGCGTTTGAAACGGATGCGGTGGAATTGTTTGAGTGCATCGCTGGCTTTGGCTTGGGTGGTTCAGCGATTGCGCTCTTCGGGCGCGTCGGTGGAGGTATTTACACCAAAGCGGCTGACGTCGGCGCTGACTTGGCGGGTAAGGTTGTCGCAGGTATCCCCGAGGATGATCCGCGAAACCCGGCGACCATCGCGGACAATGTCGGCGACAACGTCGGCGACGTCGCTGGTATGGGATCTGACTTGTTTGGCTCGTTCGCTGAAGCCACATGCGCGGCGCTCGTGATTGCCGCACAGTCTGTCGACTTAGTTTCCGCGGGTTGGGACACCGTCATCTTCCCGTTATACATCTCTGCCGTGGGCATCTTGGTGTGCATGGCTGTGTCGTTTGTCGCGACTGATTTCCAACCGGTGCGCAACGAGGCGAGTATCGAGCGCGTATTGAAGACGCAGCTCACGTTGAGTACGCTCGGTATGACGTTGGCCATGTACCCGGTGTGCATGATGTATATGCCGGATCAATTCTACTTGGGTAGCAAAACGTACGCCACCGCGTGCATTGGCATGTCATCGAGCAAATGTGTCTCGGGTGGTGCCCACGCCGCGTTCGCGTGCATCGCCGCTGGCTTATGGGGTGGTTTGCTCATCGGTTTCGTTACGGAGTACTACACATCTCATTCGTATTATCCTGTGCGCGAGCTGTCGCGCTCGACGGAAACTGGTGCGGCAACGAATATCATTTACGGTTTAGCGCTAGGCTACAAATCAACGATTGTCCCCGTCGGCGTGCTTGCCTTTTGCGTTTGGATCTCATTCAGCATGATGGACATGTACGGCGTCGCGATGTGTGCTCTTGGTATGCTCGGTACGTTGGCCACATGCCTTGCCATCGACGTCTATGGGCCCATTTGCGACAACGCGGGTGGCATCGCCGAAATGGCTGGCTTGCCAGACGAAGTGCGCGAAAAGACGGATGCGCTTGACGCCGCGGGCAACACCACGGCGGCCATCGGCAAGGGTTTCGCCATCGGTTCTGCCGCGTTAGTTGCGCTTGCACTCATTGCCGCCTTCGTCACGCGTTGCAACGTTCTCGACGGTGGTGTAAACTTGTTAAACCCGGCGGTGTTTGCCTTCTTGCTCATCGGCTCCATGCTCCCGTACTGGTTTAGCGCGATGACGATGAAATCCGTCGGCATCGCCGCGATGGAAATGGTCAAGGAAGTCAAGCGACAATTCGATACCATTCCTGGTTTGCTCGAAGGCACGCCTGGACACGCTCCGCCAGATCACGCGCGATGCATTAAAATCAGCACCGACGCGAGTCTACGTGAAATGGTACCGCCAGCGATGCTCGTCATCTCAGCGCCCATCATCACGGGCACACTGTTTGGCGTCGAAGCCGTCACCGGCCTCCTCGCCGGTGGATTAGTCTCTGGCGTCCAGCTCGCGATTTCCGCGTCCAACACGGGCGGCGCATGGGACAACGCAAAGAAATATATCGAAAAGGGTGGATTGTACATTGACGTGCCCAAGCGCGAGCGCTCGCACGCCGATCCGCCAGAAGGCCCATTCACTGGCGCCATTGTGCGCAACGTCGACGGGTCTCCGCAAATGATAAGCGTGCGTCAACGCAAGGGTAGCGAGTGCCACAAGGCGGCGGTCGTGGGCGACACCGTGGGTGATCCGCTCAAGGATACCAGCGGCCCGGCGGTGAACATTCTCATGAAGCTCTCCGCCATCATCTCGCTCGTGTTCTGCGACTTTTTCATGTCCATCAACCAAGGTCACGGGTTGTTCAATCTCCAATAAAAGAATGACCACATGACACAGAACGCGCACATATTCTTTCTCACACTCATTCATGCAATAAACAACACACGATACATTTTACATTTTGAAGCATTCGCGAGCGCACGTCATTTGGCTCAATCGACGCCGCGCGACGCAGCGCCACATCGCGACGCAACGCTCGAGGCGGTCCATCGCCACGACGCATCAACGCCTCGAGCACATACCTCACGCACGCACGCACCGAACGCTGGCGCATTGCGGCCCGAATCGACGTCGAATCGTCACAAGTCTGAAGTCTGAACCATGTCCATGTCTCGAAATTTACGCGCACAACGCGAGCGAGCCGCCAAGAACGGCACCTCTCCGCGCCTGCCCACGCGCACGCGCGATGTTGGCACAGTTCCGTTGATGCTACGTCGACTCGCACCGATAGTTCGGTTCGGATATCCGATCGGTATTACCGTCGGCCCAGCGCGCATGCGCGTCGTCGCCAACGTCGACTGCTTTCAAATGCTCAAATTCACCGCCAGGGTGGTGTTGGCGTTGGCTCGCTCACCTTTTGCGTGCATCGGTCTCGTGTACGGTGTGCAGCATATTCACAATATGATGATTCGCGAGCGCGAGCGCGTGGCGCGAGAAGAGCAGGAGAAACGTCGACTTGAAGGGGTCGTCGAGCACGCAGCGCCTGAATTTGAGCCGATGGACGCGTTGCCGACGAATGTTCCTATTGGCGACGATAATGTACACGACGACGAAGAGACGGAGGAAGATGTTGAAGATGTCGCTGACGACGAATGCGCGAGCGAATGCTCGGAGTGGAGCGTGATTAGCGAAGTCACAACCGCCAAAGTGGTGATTTCCGCGACGCAACAAGATTAGACGCGCGTTAAACGCGCAAACGAGATATGGATACGAAACGAGAGACTTCATGAATTTCACATTTAAACATCATCTATACGAGGTCTTAGGGCTATAACCTTACACCAAACGAACGTACGCGCCGTCAATCTTGAATAAATCCTTTCTAGACTTGATAAATTCACCGAGCTTTAAAACGATATTATTGGGCTTTTTCACGCGCCCGCCGAGGGCAGACATCATCGTGTCCGGATTGGCTTTCAAGTAGTCGACGAGTGCTTGGGCGTACTCATCACCAGACATCTTTGTGGTTGTACTTGGCGTCGCGGAGGTCGACTTTTGCTTCTTGTTCGACGCTGGAGTGGTGGTGATCTCTGCCGCGCGCTTGGAGGCGGATTTAATGGCGTCGACGTCTTCCTCCATGCTCGAGGAATCGGAATCGGAATCGGAATCTTTCGAGGACGCAGAGTCGCTCTCGCTCTCGCTCTCGCTCTCGCTCTTGTCTTTGCTGCCTGATTTCTTCGCCGGCGGCGGCGCGTCGTCAGAGTCTGAATCAGAATCTTCGCTCTCGCTCTCCGGCTCGCTTTCACTCTCTGGTTCGCTCTCGCTCTCGCTCTCGCTCTCTGAGTCTTGCTTCTTTGCGTTTGCCGCCGACGCAGGTTTCTTCACTGGTGCGTCATCGTCAGATTCGCTCTCTGATTCGCTCTCACTCTCCGGGTCGCTTTCCGATTCGCTTTCCGAAACTGGCGGTTTTGCGGACTTCTTTGTGGATGCGGGCGACTTCGCCGGCGCCTTGACGGGCTCCTCGTCGCTTTCCGATTCGCTTTCCGATTCGCTCTCCGAAACTGGCGGTTTTGCGGACTTCTTTGTGGATGCGGGCGACTTCGCCGGCGCCTTGACGGGCTCCTCGTCGCTTTCCGATCCAGCCTCCTCGTCGCTTTCTGATTCGCTTTCTGACTCTGATTCGCCGTCGTCGCCAAAGGCTTCATCGAACGCCTTATCGTCGTCCGAATCATCCCCGAATAACTCATCATCGTCGGGTAAATTATTCAAATCCACATCTCCCGTGATGAATTCTTCTTGACTATCGCTCTCACTGCTTGAAATATCGTCGTCATCACCTTCATCATCCGACGCTTCTTCGCTTTCACTTTCGCTTTCGCTTTCGTCGTCGTCGTCGTCGTCGCTTTCATCACTTCCTTCATCTTCATCTTCTTCATCATCGCTATCCAGCTCGTCATCCGACATCTCCATCGCCAATTCCTCCATCACACGTGCCTCCTCCTCCTCATCAATCCCTTCATTCGTCTGCCTCCATCCGCTCACGTGCACGTCGTTCGCCCCATCCGCTCTGAGCACGAAGCTCGCGTCCAACACCACATCCAACCCAACCTGCTCACACGCCCCCGGCGTGAGCGTACACAGCGTGTGCCGACGACCTTCACGAACACCAGATGCCTCAGCATCATCCGCGATCGCCAACGTCAGCGTCGTCCGCGCGCGCGCATCCTTGATCGACGCGCCCAGCGCCACTTGGCTCACGTGAATGTACTCCTCATCGCTCGCCACGTCCACGCGCAGGGTTTTCCCGGCGGGGATCACCGCGCCCCAGAACTCGGCATCCATCGCCGCTCGGTGATGTTCACAACCGATCTGCGATTCGCGATTCGCGAATGGCGTCGTCGGCGGGTGCCGCGCGACGCAATCAATGGCGCGACGATGCGCCGCCATCCATCGCGTGTATGTATGTATGTACCGGGGTACACACGAGGGCCTTCGTCCAACACCATGCGCGCGCGCGCGGTTCGGTTCGGTGCGCGGCAGTCTCCGTCGCGCGCGGTCGGCGTCGCGAATCGCGCGCGGTCGGCGTTCGTTCGTTCGTCGTCGGCGGTGACGTCGGTGACGTCGGCGCGAACGGCAGCGCGTCGCGCACGGCGACGCACGGCGGCGCACGGGGCGGATCGGGTGAACACCCAACATCGACATCATCATGGGTGCGACGGAGCGTTCGAAATTGATCTTAGACCCGCACACGCATGGGAATTCGCGATGGAAGAGTCGGTTGAGCGCGCCGATGAGGGATAGGGATGTGTATGCGCCGAGGACGCAGGCGGAGGCGGGGCACGGGCGTGGGTCGTGGTGGAGCGGGACGCGTCGGTGGGCGAGCGCGGGCGCGTGCGCGGCTCCGTTCGCGTTGTGCGCGTTGTTGATTCTAGGGCACGTGTACGGAGGGCACGTGGTGCGGCATAGTGGGGTAGATTCGGCGACGGCGACGGTTGGGGTGGATGAAGTGCGTGCGGCGTCGTCGGGGAGGTGGTCGACGTGGATGCGCGGGCGAGACGCGAGCGAGGCGAGTGATTCCGGTGAAAGTCCGGCGTACGCCGGGGGTGAGTCCACGTCGCACGCGGTGACGGCGTTTGATGCTGGACGCACTACTGGTGTGGCGTTGCATGGGTGGTTGAACTTGGAGGAGTGGTTTTTCTCGCAAGGCGCGTCGCACGCGGTGGTGGCTGACGAGCGCGAAGCCAACGGCGTGTGTTTCCCTCCGATGTACCCCGACGCCCACGCTTTGGGGTTTTCCTGGGCGAGTGAAGGGGATTTAGTGAATAAATTGGTCAAGGCTGTGGGCGAGAAGGCGACGGTGCATAGTTTCAACGCGCACCGCGCGCAATACGTCACGGATGAAGACTTGTTGGAAATAGCGTCCAAGGGCATCGAGCTCGTGCGGCTCCCGGTTTCTTGGAGTTTATTCGCCCGCGATCCAGCCTCAGTTCCTCGGGGTGGTGAACGCATTTTAGTCGATCCGGTGTATCCCGATAGGTTATTCGTGAACATGGCGGGGGCCGATTTAGACGCGGTGGTTGAGCGCATTCGCAACGCCGGATTGAAGGTGTTGATAGACTTGCATAGTATGCCTGGCGGTGCCGCCAAGGGCACGTTCAATGGCGTGTTTCCGCACCCACCGATGATGTTCGCTCGTAAAGAGCTTCGCAGCACGGGATTAGCTATCGTGCGTAACTTTTTGGGTTGGTTTAAAAATTTACCCGCCGAGTCGCGCGCCGCCGTGCACGGGTTGCAGTTGCTCAACGAACCCGGACACATGCTTCCCGAGCAACGCACGCAAGTGCTCGATTGGTTAGCGAATGCCGTAGATATCTACCGAGAAGAACTCGTAAATGAAGGCTTATCGGTGAGCGAACGTGTTCCATTCTTGTATATCAACTTGGTGGAAACGCTCGGCTTGAACGTCGCCGACATGGCGGCGTGGATGCGGTCGCAATTCACGCCTCGCGAGCTCAAAGACTGGGCCGTCTTGGACGTCCATCACTACTTTGCCTGGTCGTACACTGGATGCATGGGTGGTTCAAACGCTGGATGCTCGTTTGATTGCAACGAAAAACCATCCGTGGTGGCGCAGCGCATCGGCGAGCTCTCGGGCGAGTGGGCGGGTTCGCTGCGCGCCGCCGCGCACACGTACGGCGTCCAAAATCTCGCCGTCTCCGAATGGTCCTTAGCCACGTTCTCAGACTCGTCGAAATCGTGCTCAAATCGCGCGATGTTGGACATCATGTACGAACACCAAGAGCAGGCGTACCGTGGGGCGGGTATTCAAGGATTCTTTTGGGGATGGAAAATGCCGCACGGCGGTTCGCACGCCAAGGCGTGGTCGCTCAGCGACTATCTCTCGCAAGGTGAGCGCAAGGAGATGCATCACGAAATCGTACCACATGGATACGAACTCGATACGGTATCAGAAACGCTATCGGAGGGTTCAACAAAGGCTGATGCCGAACGGTTGATTCGCGCGTACGGACAATTCGCCAACGAACCAGCGCCGACGACGGGCGGCGCGAATGTCAGCGAAAAAACCATGCCAGTGAGCGATGTGTTGAAACTTCTCAACGCCGCTCGCGAAAGTGCGTCAATTGGTGACAGAGAAGTGCATTTTCCAAGCGCTCGTGTGGCGCCAGTCGTGGATTCAAGCGAGTTCGAACGTGCGACGTCTGAGCTCGAGAAGATAATCGACGTCGACGAATACGCCGAAGACGAGGAGGATGCGACGCACGAAGTGTTTGAAACTCCAGCGCCGTCCAAGGTTGTTAAACCGGCTGACGAAGGACCTGCGCCAGTAGAGGAGAAAGCTCCCGTCAAGACTGCCAAAAAGACTAAGAAACCCAAGTCCAACAAGAAGGACGAGAGCCGCCACGCCGAGCGCCACGCTGATCCGAGCGAGTCGGTTGAAGCCATGCTGACTGACATTCCACTCACGAATTCGCACGTGGACGTACTGGCCGTATAGACTAGATGATATATTTAATTGAATGTTGTACACTAGCTACTATTATCGCGTGCGTCTATTTGATGCCCGTCTGGGCGGATAAGCGAGCGAGCGCGTCTGGTTGGCGCAGACGCGACATAACCGCGGGGGGCAAGTTTATAAACATTTCAACGCCATTTGCACCCGCCGGAGCGCCCGTCGCGCGATCCGGTCGCGAACACTGTATTTGAATGATATCGTTAAGCTCGGGCGGAAGCGCGAGCGTGGGCGACCCCGTGCCAAAGTCCAAATCGTACAGTTTTTTGTAAATTTCAACCAAGTTGTTGCACCAACACATTTGGCCTTGCATGAACGCCATGATGTCAAAGTCAAACCCGTTGACGCCCGCGCGAAACGCAGCCTCGGTGAGCATTAAGTACTTGTTTCTTCGCATCATAGCCTTCGTGAAACCTGGTCTGAGCCCGTTTTTGACGTCGAGTAAAGTGGAGTAATCGCCGACGGCGACGCGCCCGGTGCACACGCCGATGGCTGCGTTGCCAAAGTACATGTCGGGTAATCCCGTGCGACCACCGCGACCGCTCACGACGGTAACGTGCTCAAACGGCGTGCCGTTCGGTAACCCACACAAGTCAGCGAGCGCGAGCCACGAATGTGCGCTCAGAGCCTCGTTGTCGTTTGTCGCCTCTGATGACTCTCGCAATCGCCGCATGCCATCCTCTTTAATGCTCACCATCATGCGGTTACCCGCGGGAAATCGTAAAAAGTCGGGAATCAGACCCCGTCCAGCTTTAAGCGCGTTCGCTAGCATAGGCACCGAACTGACATTATCAAAACCTTCCATTGAAAGCATCTCGCGCATTTCCTCCACCGACATATCCGCCGGCGGTTGAGACACAAGCGATCGATCAAACACCGGATCACCAAGAGGATGCGCCTCATTATTCGCCATCTTTGCCCACGTGACTAAAAACTCAATAAACCCCTGTCCATCGCTCACGGCGTGCGACATGCACACGCCCAAGACGCTCCCGCCGCCCGCGCAGTGCGTCACCTTGGCCGTAAACACGGGCGCGTCGCCCAACATCAAATCAATCCAAGGCGCGAAATCCAAGAACCTTCGCGTCGCATCGGCGTAATCTTGTGGCAAATTCTCAAATCTTTGATTATCATCGCGTACGACGCGAAGAGGTACGCCATCGTTCGTCAGACGCACGCCTTTCGACGCGTATCCAGGCGTTTGTAAATCCAACCGCCCGGCGAGCATCGGATACTTCCCCAGCGTCTTCCTCAGCGCCACCTCGAGCGTACCCACGTCCAAGGTCGTCTCGTAATAGCACACCGCTTGCATCACGAACGGCACTTCACCAACGTCGTACCCCGATAACGCCTGAAGCTCCGCGACGTCGGGCGACACGACGTCGTTATCCGGAGCGCGCACCGTCGCGCAGTCGAGCACCAGCTCCTTCGCGTTCGCACCGTCGAGAAAATTCCTCGCCGGCACCATGAGCGTGCGCGCCACGCCTCTCGCCGCCGGAATCTCGATGAGCTTGGTAAACGCGCCCGCGTGGCGACGTTGCGCGTCGCCTCGACGTCGTCCAGCAGCGCGATGGAGGTGACAGACGCTGACATGAATCGCTCGCTCGCGCGCCGCCGCCGCTGTCGTCGTCCTCCTCGGTCGCGCCGCGATGCGCCGCGGCGCGTCGCGATGATGTCTGCCCGCGCTCGTCCGCATGCGCGCGCGGTCGGCGGCGTGCGCGGCGCGGAATGACGCGCGGCGCGGCACGGAACCACGCGCGGTGCCACTGACCCACGGCACCGCCTCACTTCGCGACGCGCCGACCGCGACCGTTGCGTCGACCGCGCCCGCGTCGAGCGTACGCATCGTCGCACTCGCGCTTTGTTCCGTATCGCGCGCGCGTTCGCCCCGCACGACGCCGTGCGCGCGTGGATTCCATGGAGCCGCCACCCGCGGATGATGACCTCGACGCCGCCGCGAACGACGGTGGTGGGTTCATCTTCGTCCTCGAGTGCGCCACGCTGGAGACGGGGAAAGTTGGCAAGGGATTTGCGATATTAAACTGCGATGATCACGCGAACTTTATCCGTCGACACGGGAAACAGCCCGGGGACTACCGTCCGGACATTTGCCACCAGGCGTTGCTCGCGATTCTGGACTCGCCGTTGAACAAGGCGGGGAAGGTGAAAGCCGTGTACGTGAACACTCAGAAGAACGTGTTGTTCAAGGTGAGTCCGAAGACTCGCGTACCGCGGACGTTTAAGCGGTTTTGTGGTCTCATGGTGCAGTTGTTGCAAAAGTTGTCCATTCGCTCGTCCAACGGGCCGGAAAAGTTGATGCAAGTCGTGAAGCAACCGGTGACGAAATATTTTCCAGCGGGTGCGCGGCGTGTTGGGTTTTCGTTTAGCGCTCCAGAAGTGAAAAAGTTACCAGAGTACGTGGCGTCGTTGCCGGATGACGTGCCGGTTGTGTTCACGGTGGGCGCGATGGCGCACGGGAAAGTCGACGTGGCGTACACGGATGATTTCATCTCCGTCTCACAGTATCCATTAAGCGCGGCGTGTTGCATCGGGAGGATATGCAACGCCCTCGAACAAAAGTTTGACATTGTGTAGCGTGCGTGCGTGTGTGTGTAATTGATTTAGTACAAAAAGTAAATGGAAATGGCTGAACCCGCGCGCGTCTGCCCGTCGACAGTAATTATGAGAAAAATGAATTCGTTATCATAACATAGTGTAGATTGTTTTGAGCTCTTCGTTTCTAATACGTGTCTACGAGCGACTACCAATACGTCCAGCGATCGAGCCAGCCACCCGGGTTTTGGCGAATCAAAGCCTTGCGCATTTCATCGTACGTGAAGATGAGAATACTCCACGGGACGCCAGAGAACCAGTGCAATACGTGCAACGGGCGAGTACCGAACACGGCATTGAACGCAGGCGTGTAGCACAACGTCGCACCGAGGACGGTTTCGAAAATTAAACCAAAGTTCATGAAGTCGTTACCCATGCCTTGTTCAAAGATGGACAACTTGCGCGTCTTGGCGATGAGCAAATCGGCCCACTGAACGATGATAATAGTAATGAAGTACGCAGTTTGCGCGTACTCGAGCGCCGCAGTTTGGTACTTCAAGTTGGGCATCGTTTGAGGAGCACCGTTCCACCAGTAGTACGCACCCGCCGGCGCGATGCGGTCGGGGTCAGCGAAGGCGCGCGTAAAGCCATAATCGGCGCTGACGCCGCAGAAGTACGCGAACGAGACTTGGTCGTCTGTAGAGAGCGCCGCCTTCTCCGTAGCGCTCATGGCAGTGTACGTCGCACAATCACGGTTGCAGACGAAGTTACCCGGACCACGGAAACCACCTTGATTGAATTCAATGAACGGGTCAACCGTCGCGGCCACAGAGGCGAGCGCAGACGAGGCGAGGAACGGAGACGAGCCCGCCATGTACGCGTTCAGCGAGTAGTCAATGGGCATGGAGCAACCACCGTCGCAAATGCCCTCGGCGTTGGTGCCCGCACCCGGATCGGCGCAACCGTAACCGCACGCCTTTGGCATGTAACGACCGACGCCTTGGTTGGTGTCAGCCATGGAATCGCCATTCAACGTGCACATGAGAGAAGAATCAAGCCACTTCAAACCGTTGTTCATCAAGATGCTTGGGGTGTAACCGTAGTCGTTGAGCACGAGCATGTAAGTGAAGAAACCAGCAAGCGCTTGAATCATACCAATTTGGAAGTAGGCGAAAGAAATCAAGCGGAAGTTGACGAGGCGGTCCGTCTTCGCGTTGCGCGGCGGACGGTCCATAATGTCAGCCTCCTTTTCTTCGTAAGCCATGGAAATGGCAGGAACCATATCCGTACCAAGATCAACGCACAAAATGAGCACGGTGGACAACGGCAACGGCAACTTGGCCGTGATGTAGCACAAGAAGGGAGCAATTTCCGGAATGTTGGAAGACAACGTGTACGCGATGGACTTCTTCAAGTTGTCAAAAATGAGACGACCTTCCTCAACGCCATTCACAATCGAGGCAAAGTTATCGTCCATGAGAATCATATCAGCAGCTTCCTTGGAGACATCTTTACCAGCAATACCCATAGCAATGCCGATGTCACCCTTCTTGAGCGCCGGAGCGTCGTTCACACCGTCACCGGTGACGGCGACAATTTCACCACGGCGTTGGCAGTTTTCGACAATCAAAAGCTTGTGAGCCGGGGACACGCGAGCCCAGACGATTTGGTCGTGGTCAAGCGCCCAGTCCCATTTAGCGCGCTGTTCAACCGGGTCGGCAATTTCCATCCAGCTGCGGATGTCGTCACCCTTGACGACGGTGGCGCGGCCAGAGTCCAAGTTTTCTTGGGAGACAATGTTCACTTGCTTGGCAATCGCCGCGGCGGTGATCGGGTGATCACCAGTGACCATGTAAACCTTGATGCGAGCACGGTTGCACTTGGTGACGGCTTCAGGGACACCTTCACGCGGAGGATCAATCAAAGACATGAGACCGACAAACGTGAGGTCATCCATTGGGAAGTTTGGCTTCGGCTTTTGGGAGAACTTGAAGTCATCCTTGAAGCCAGAGAGTTCCTTGTACGCAAAGCCAAGCACGCGTTCACCGCGACCACCGAGATCTTCGTAGGACTTGGTGTACGTTTGTTCAAACGCAGCGTTCTTATTACCGACTTGGCCCTTGGAGAAGTACGAGGTGCACTTGTCCAATACGCGCTCCGGAGCCCCCTTCAACACGAGGAGAGGAGGGCGTCCACCCGGTTGCTTGTGAATGGAAAGTTGCCACTTGTTCGTGGAGTTGAACTTGATTTCAAACAACTTCGGGTACTGCGCACGAGTTTCCAAAGCATCGTTGAGCGGTTGAACCAACTTGAGCAAACCTTGTTCAGAAGCGTCACCCGTCGCCGGTTGCTTGAGAACGTTGAAGAGAGGGTTTTGCATTTCAGCCTTCAAGTCAATGAAGGAGCCATCTTCGTTCTTTGTGAGGTACTCAGCGTTGTTACACAAAGTCGCCACTTGAAGAAGACGCTGGAACGCGGCAGAATCCTTGTTGTAGAACGGCTCGCCATCCGGGGTTCGGCCAGGTTGAGAGATGACTGCGAGGTCAGGAATGTTCTTACCAGCCGGGCAAAAGTAAATTTGCTCGTCAACCCACGCGTGTTGGACAGTCATACGGTTTTGCGTGAGCGTACCGGTCTTATCAGACGCAATAACGGTGGTGGAACCAAGCGTTTCGACAGCTTCGAGGTTCTTCACGAGAACGTTCTTAGCGTGCATGCGCTTGGCGGTCAACGCCAAGGACACGGTGACGGTCGCGAGGAGACCTTCGGGGACGTTGGCCACAATGATACCGATCATGAAAACTACGTTTTGGATAACGGCGGTACCGTTGGTAAGACCAACAATGAAGAAAACCACACCGAGCGTAATGGCAACGCAAGAGATGAGCTGGATGAACTTTTTGATTTCCTTGGAAATCGGTGAATCCTCGGTGGACGTCTCCGTCGCGAGGCCGGCAATTTGACCCATGACGGTGCGGTCACCGCTGCCAATAACGATACCACGGCCAGAACCAGAGTTGATAATCGTGGTGTAGAAGCAGAGGTTGTTCGCCTCGAGCGGTTGGGTAACGAGCTTACCCTGGTGATCGTACGTAAGATCCGGGGTGCGGTCTTGCGGCTCAGACTCACCAGTGAGCGACGAGTTGTCAACCTTGAGTTCATTCGAGCGCATGACGCGGATATCCGCCGGCACTTGATCACCGTCGTTGAGTTCAACAACATCACCAGGCACAAGCTCCCAAGCATCGATGACGACAGCTTTGCCGTTACGGATACATTTGCACTTCTTCGGAATCATCGATTTGAAACCCTCCATAATTTTCTCAGACTTTGCTTCTTGCAAGTAAGAGAACGTGGCGGTAATCATAACGACGGCGAAAAGCACAACACCTAAGTACAAGTTGGTTTGATCTTTTTCACTATCGATGGAATAGCCAACGAAGCAAAGGACGCCACCACCGAGAAGCAACATGGCGAAGAAGTTGGCAAACTGCATCAAAAACTTGATGTACCACGGCGTCATTTCTGGCGGAGTCAACCGGTTTTCGCCATACTTGGCGCGGTTTTCGAGCACACGCTCGTCGGAAAGACCGCCATCCAAGGTGCAACCGAAGTGCTTGTACACATCAGCTTCGGGCCACGTGTGTTCGACGAAATCAACGTCTTTACGAAGCGCCTCGGCGCGCGCAGCCTGTTCGCGTAGTCAACGACGTCTCGGTTAGTTTCCAATCCAAATCCCCTCACACATCGCGCGGCTCGCGCAATGGACAGGTATGTTCGCGCTTGTCCAGTCAACGCACACACGCGCGAGACGCATTCACACAACCGACGCATTCACGCGTTCAACCGCGTCCAAACGGCGCCCGATGCTCACCTTGGCTTGCGCCTTCGCGGCGGACATCTTCAATGTCAAAGGTACGCTACGCTCACGTACTTCACTGCGCGCGATAACGACATAAATCAACGGTCAATATCTCGATCATCCCCACATTCACAAACCCGCGTCCTCGCACGCCTCGCGCGCGACGCCCATACGCCATTCATCCACCCGATCGATCGCGCTTTTTTGACCCACACCAAACGCCATCGCCATCGCCCGATCCGCGCGCGCCGCGCCGCGCCGCGCCGCGCCGTCGCCACCCATATCGCCCGTCGCGACGCACGCGCGTATCCACCACCCATCCACGCGCACCGCATCCCGCGAGGTCGACCGCGAGCGCACCGCGAACGACGGCACCACACCGACCCGACGACGACCCGCGAACAACCCTCGCGGCCGCCGCATCCGCGCGCGCGCGACCGGTCGACGATCGCACCGCCCCACGC
>Ga0181596_10002620_pt1 | contig 17194 bp, 9 predicted proteins | sample 041ome_6_FD_148655 | JGI IMG/M metagenome (GOLD analysis project Ga0181596, IMG submission 148655) | Coastal salt marsh microbial communities from the Groves Creek Marsh, Skidaway Island, Georgia - 041402US metaG (spades assembly) | ecosystem: Environmental > Aquatic > Marine > Intertidal zone >... | reverse complement strand
TCTGCATCGCCGTCGCCGTCGTCGTCGTCGTCGTCGTCGTCGTCGTCGTCGTCGTCGCGCGCGTCCCGTCGTCGTCGTCGTCGCCGTCGATCGCGGTCGTCGTCGCGCCCGCGCGTCGCGCGTCGTCGTCGCGCGTCGCGGCGTCCATCGTCGTCGTCGCCGACGCGACGCGCGACAAAGGGTCGTCGTCGCGCGATGGCGTCGCGATTCGACGCGCGCGCGCGTCACATCGGCGCGCCGATCGAGGCGTCGAATCCGATGTTCGGCACGCTCGGAAGCCTGTTCGCGAGCGGACCGAGGCTGAAGTACGACCTCGGGCGCGAGTTCGCGTGTCGCGCGTTCGGCGTGTGGACGCACCGACGCGGGACGTGCCAGGTGCGACGAACGAACGCGACGCGACGCGAAGGATGAGTGAATGAATGAATGAATGAATGAATGAATGAATGGATGGATGAATGCGTCTGATGACGATGATTGACGAAAGGAAACGCGCGCAGGAGACGGGAGAGGAACACTCGATATTCACGTTTCACGCGGACGTGAATCGCGATCAACAGCGGGTGCGGCTGGCGAAGAACGGGGCGCGACGGATGAAGACGCTTCGACACCCAAACGTGCTGCTGGTGAAGGACGTGATCGAGATCGAGAGCGGGAACGAGCTGACGATACACGTCGTGACGGAGGCGGTGACGCCACTGGAGGCGCACCTGCGGGAGGCGCCGATCGGGGGGGGGGGAACGGGCAGAGGGATGATTATTTTTCGCTCGGGGTGCGGGAAATCGCGACGGCGGTGGCGTTCTTGAGCAACGATTGTAAGCTCGTGCACGGGGGGGTCGGGCTGAGCGCGGTGGTGGTGACGGAGCGGTTAGACTGGAAGTTACACGGGTTCGATCTGTGCAGCGAGCTGGAGAGCATCGGACACGGGGTGAACGGGGACGCGGCGCTCATTCGCGGGGCGTATCTGGTGCCGGATCAATACAAGCCGGAGGAGTACAGAAGGGGAGACTGGGTGATCATTCCCGAAGGGCCGCCGTGGGCGATCGACGCGTGGGGGTTGGGATGCTTGATTCAGGAGGTGTACAGCGGCGGCGCTCTGCGCGGGACGGACCAGTTGCGCGAGATTGATCAAATCCCAAAGTCGCTGCTGAAGGATTATCAGCGTCTTCTCGGCTCGCAACCTGCGCGACGGTACAACCCGAAGAAGCTCATCGAGAACAAAGAGGCGTTTTCGAACAAGCTCGTGGAGACGATCACGTTCATCAACAACTTGGCGTTGAAGGATTCGATTGAAAAGGAACGATTCTTCGGCCACCTGCCGCGCGTGTTGGAGCAACTCGCCCAGGCGCCCGTGCAAAAGAAAATCTTACCCATGTTGTGCGACGCGCTGTCGTTTAATCAAGCGCCGCATCAAGCCATCTTACCCATGCTCCTCGCCGCAGAGGAGGTTCCGCGCGATCAGTATCAAAAACTCGTCATCCCGACGGTCATGAAGCTTTACGAGGCGCCGGATAAGATGATTCGACTGGATTTGTTGGAAAATTTGACGCGATATGCCGACCACGTGCCGGATGCCATGATGGATGATCCGTTGTACGAACGTCTACAGACCGGCTTCGCGCACAACGACTCCAACGTGCGCGAGATGACGCTGAAGGGGGCGCTGACGTTGGTGCCGCGACTCTCCGAGCGCGTCATCACGGCGTCGCTTTTGAGGCATTTGAGCAAGTTGCAGATTGATGAAGATCCGGCGATTCGCGCCAACACGACGATTTGCCTAGGAAACATCGCAAAGTATTTGAGTCAAGCGACGGCGAAGCGGGTGTTGCTGAACGCGTTCACAAGATCGCTCAAGGATGGATTTCCGCCCGCGCGACTGGCGGGTCTCATGGCGCTCGAGCACACGACGCAATATTATGAACCGTTAGAAGTGAGCCAGCGGTTGATCCCAGCGCTCGCGCCGCTCATGACGGACATCGAAAAAGACGTGCGAACGCGCGCGTTCACCGTACTTGAGTTGTACGTGCAAGGGTTAAAAGGGCACTCAGAGGCGCTCGAACTCGGCCCCGAAGCGGCGGCGGCGCACGTCGAGGCGCAACAACAGAAAGGGCACGCGAACGCGGCTAAACGCGCGGCAAACATGCTTTCGTGGGCTGTGAACATGGCAGCGACGAAAATAGGCGGACCAGATGACGCGCACGAACCGGTTGATCTTCAGAATGAACGATTGATGGCGAAATCATTCAGTTCGGCGGCGCCGCCGCCGAAGTTGTACGGCGAGAGCCCGCGAACTTCGACGCAAAACACGCCGGCGACGTCTCTTGGACCATCGCCTGCGAAAGCCATGACATCAAACGCGTACGACTCGAGTCGCCGAACGATCGAGGCGGCGGCGCAAAAGGTGAGCGCGCTGTCCATGGGGAACGAAGACTTGGAGGACGACGACGACGACGGATGGGGCGATTTAGACGTCGTCGATCCCGCGGAAGAAGCCGCCCGCGCGCGATTGAACTCACGCGCGGGTTCGAGCGCGCGAGCGCCGATGAAAACATCCATACCTAAAGTGGCCAGTCACGAGAGCGATGGTTGGGGTGACGACGACCTGTTCGAGGACATGAGCGCTCCGGCGCCGCCGAAACCGTCGGCGAAGCCGCCGTCCCAGGCGCCGCGCGCGTCGTCGGGATTCAGCGGTGCGCGGTCGATGGGGGCGACCGGCCACGCTAGTATCGGTGGTGTGCGCCGTCCACCGTCGAGTGGATCGCTCGGGGGCGGCGTGCGCTCGATGGGAGGCGCCAAACCGCCGCCGATGAAGCTCGGCGGCGCCAAGACGTTGTCGAAGAACGACATCGATCTCGAGGCCATGCTCAACGGATAGTTTTAGTTAGACCCTACGTTCTGTTTCGATGATGTACAACAGCAAACTACTAACGTCTATATTCTTGATCCCATCGTCAGTGACGCTGTTGTTGGTAGTCCCCTTCGATGAGCGCTCCGTACATGGACAAATCGGTGTCGATGGCGCGTTTGAAGACTTCGGCGATGACGCCCTTCTCCGCGCGCTCGAGGTCGCGCTTGATCCAGTCACCACCGTCATCGATAGTGTTACCACCAGCGTCGACTTGCGAGTACAGATAAATATCCTCAAGCCTATGCGCCAGCAAACGAGCGCGCGCGATTTCCCAGGAAACCACGTACGGGTTCGCCTGCGGACGCGACGTGCGCACGGCGTGCAGCGCCGCTTCCAAATCAAACATCTTGACAAAGGTCAAATAACCGACCACGGTGAGCGATGCGCGATTGATCCCCGCCGTGCAGTGCACGTACGTGCGCTTACCCATCGCTTGAAACGCCGCCAACTTCCGCACCGCCTCGGGTAACATCTTCGCCTGGTCCAGTCGATCGAAATCGCGCACGTTCACCTGCACGATCATCACTCCTCGTTCGATCGCTCGCCTTCGCACGCTCTGCCAATCGATCTCCATCGCCGCGTGACACAACGAGCACTGCAAGCACACGATCGCCTCCACTCCCGCTTCGTCGACCAACCGGTCCACGTCCTCCGCGTTTCGCGGGCACGACCCGATGAGCACCCGCGCGCGCGCCATGTCCTCCTTCGTCGGTTCCTCGATCACCCTTCCCCGCGCATCGAACATCACGTGATCCCAATTCAGCGTCCACGACCACGATCCCGGCGCCGGGGCGTCCCCGCCTCGCGGCGGTCGTTTCTCCTCCACGCCCGCCGCCGCGCTCTCCGCCGCGCGCTTCTCGTACCCGCTCGCCTCGTCCCTCATCGCGTCGTCGCTCGCCTCGCTCGCGCGCGTCACCGCGACGCGTCGCCGCGCGATCGCCCGCGCCTGTCGCCTCGCGTTCGTCGCGCGCGTCGCCCCGCGCGCGACGCGCGCCGTCGATCGTCGCGCGGCCGTTCGCGCCATCATCGCCGTCGCGATCGCCTCGCGCGTCCGAGCGTCGCCGCCGACGCGCGCGGTGACGCGCGCGAGGCGCGCGCGGCGTCTCGCGCGCGCTCGAGCGTCGACGCGCGGCGTCGAGGCGCGCGCAGGGCGTCGTTCGTCGCGGAATGCGGCCGACGAACGTTCGTGAAATGCGGCGACGAACGAGACATCGAGGCGCGCGCGACGCGACGCGCGACCCTCGCGCGCGCGCGACGCGAGCGACGGTCGATGGTTGTCTCGAACGACGCGCGCGCGCGCGAGGAGGACGTCGTCGCGCGCGCGCGCAGAGAAAATCGCGACACGGCGACGGCGCTGGTGACGATTTGGAAATCGCGATGCGAGGCGCTCACGCGCGATCTCGAGCACGCGCACGGAACGTACGAGGAGATAAAGAGAGAATTGTTTCGAGCGCGCGAGGACGCGCGGGAGGCGGCGGCGGTGCGAGAGGAGATGGAAAATGAGTTGACGAGGACGCGGCGGCTGTCAGAGTTGAATTCAAACGCGAACGCGAGCGCGGAGGCGGAGATTCGGTCGTTACGACGCGCGGTGGAGGAGGGAAATCGCGAAAGAGACGCGCTGGATGTGGAATGTCGCGCGTTTCGAGGAGAGTTGGCGGCGAACGCGGAGAACGCGGAGATTGAACGTGCGGCGGCGCGAGGCGCGCTGGACGGCGAGCGACGCAAGCGAGAGAGCGCGGAGAAGCGGGCGTCGAAGATGGAGCGAGCGGTGAAGGCGATGCGGGATGAATACGAGGCGAAGGAGAGACAGTTTTTGAATGAGCTCGAGCGCGAGCGAGCGGTGCGGGCGCGGTTGGAGGAGGAGCGCGTCGAGCTCGAAGCGGACAGACGGCGGTTTCGCGACTTTGAATCCATGTTGGCGGCGGAACGCGTCAAAGTGGTGGAAGCGCACAGCGCTGGGAAAATCGCGCAGGATGCGCTCAGAGAGCAATTGACGAAGAGTGAAAATGAGACCATGGCTCTGCGGCGAATGATGGAGACGAGGTCGACGGAGATGGCGAACGCGGTGCGGCAGCTCAACGAAGAGCTCGCGGCGCAGCACGAAATCGTTGAACGCGGGATGGCGAGTCGCGTCGATGCTTTACGAGAGACGTTTGATGATGAACTAGCTCGCGCGCGAGAGCGTGCGAATGAGATGATTGAATCGGCTAGGAAAAGTGTGAAGGAGGCGAACGAGCGCGTGGCTCGCATGGAGTCCACGGCGACGAGAGCCGAGAACGTTTCTCGCAACGCGCTGATGAAATTGAAAGAAATCGCCGCGGCGTCGGCCGATACCGAACGCGAGTGCGCACAGCTACGCACAAATTTGCATGCCGTCGGGGAAATCAACGCAAAGCTCACGCGTCGCATCATAGACGGCGAACCTTTCGTGTTGGATGAGGAACTCGACGTCGTTCGCGAGCCCGGGGCGGAGATGAGCGTCAACACGCCGTCGCCCGCGAGCGAGAGATCGCGCGGTAAACCTGCAAAATTTGATACTCGCGACATCCAGCACATCCATCGCGAGTTACAAAACGAGCTCTCCGAGCTACGCGTCGAGCACGAATCCATCGCGCGAGAAATCGGCGGGAGCTCGGGCGCCGAGGGAGAATTTCTCGCCAAGGCGCTCGAGGACGCGCAAGAGCGCGTCGAGAGTAAAGCGCGCCAGGTGAAACTTCTCAACAAGACGATACGCAGCGCCACGCATTAGAATACGATTAGATGACTTAGAAGACGAAACACTGATGTGATGATGAGACCAATGACACAAAACATGACGACATTGACACGATCTACGCTAAGGCTACTGAAGTGAATCGAGACGAGACGCTTACTCGTCGAGCAAGTAGTAGCAGTTCGCCGCCTTTTGTTCGCTGTCGAGCTGGGACTGGTACTTGTTAATGCGCGGACGGTAGTTCGTGGGATCGCGTCGAAACGTAATCTCCAACGCCTTCAGGAACATGTTCATACCCGTCAACAAAGACTGCGGCGCGTGCGCCGTCGCTTCGATGGCGGGGACGCCAGAGTACACCACAACCTTGTCCGCGAGGTACGTGGCCATGATGAAATCGTGCTCCACGATAAAAGCCACCTTTTTGGCGTGCAAGATGAAGCGCTTGATAACCTTAGACGCCCACACACGTTGCTCGGAATCCAAATACGCCGACGGTTCGTCGATGAGGTAAATGTCCGCGGGCGTACCCATGCACATCGCCAACGCCACGCGTTGCAATTCACCACCGGAGAGGTTTTGCACCGCTTGGTCCATCAACGGATCGATGTTCATAGGCTTCATAACGTCCGAAACGAACTGAGGGTGCATGTAAGAGTCGCGAATCTTCTTGTGAAGCAACTCGCGCACGGTGCCCGGGAACTTCGGGGAAATCTTTTGAGGCTTGTACGACACGTTGAACTCCGGAAGTTCGAGTTCTTCGTCGTCCGGTTGAATCAAGCCGGCGATAAGGCGAATAAAAGTCGTCTTACCCGTACCGTTCTCCCCGAGCAACACGACAATTTCGCTATCGGTGAACTCACCGGACTCGACGTTGAGTTTGAAATCGCCCTGCGTCTTCACCAACGCCGGGTATTCGTATCGCGAAAAATGTTTGTCGGTAATCTCCATCCCACTATCCGCGCCCACGACTTTGAACGTGAGCGCCTCGTCGCGGAAACGCAAGTTCTCCGTCGGCACAAAACCGGCGAGGAAAATGTTGATGCCTTCGCGAACGGAGAAGGGCATGGTGACGACGCCGTACGCCCCGGGCTTCCCGTACAGGCAGCAAATGAAGTCGGACAAGTAATCGAGCACGGACAAATCGTGCTCGACGACGATGACGTACGTATCGTTCTTTAACAAAGAACGAATCACCCGAGACGCCTTCAAACGTTGCTTGACGTCTAAGTACGACGACGGCTCGTCAAACATATAAATGTCTGCCTTTTGGCACGCGATGATCGCGGTGGCGAACCGCTGAAGCTCCCCCCCAGATAACTGCGCCACCTGACGCTGCATGACATTCTCCAAGTCCAATTGGTCCTTGAGAAATTCCAAGTTGTCCAACTCGTTTCTATCGTTCAAGCATTGCTCGACTTCTCCCTTGACGGCTTTCGGAATGTTATCGACGTACTGCGGCTTAATCAACGCCTTCATGTCATCCTCCAAAATCTTCGTCAGATAGTTTTGCAACTCCGACCCGCGGAAGTGCGCGAGAATATCGCTCCACTCGGGCGGTTTCGTGAAATTCCCAAGATTCGGCTTCAATTTCCCCGCCAAAATTTTCAGCGCCGTCGACTTGCCGATCCCGTTTGTGCCCACCAACCCGAGCACCTGTCCCGCGCGCGGCGTCGGCAACCGATGCAACTTAAACGTGTTCGGCCCATATCTATGCGTCGTCTCTCGCTCCAAATTCTTCGGCAGATTGATGATCGTCAGCGCTTCAAACGGGCACTTCTTCACGCAAATCCCGCATCCGATGCACAACTCCTCGCTCAGAAACGCAATCTTATCCTTCGGTCCGACCTCGATGCACAACTTTCCGACCTTCACCACCGGGCACGATCGCTTACACTCTTGTTTGCATTTTTTCGGTCGGCACCGCTCGCCGTTGACGATGGCGATGCGATCGAGCTTTTCGTTCGGGTCCTCGTCTTTGTTCTTTTTGCCCATGGCGATCGTCGACGCGCCGTTCGTCGCGCGCCGTCGCGGTCGCGGTCGTCACGACGTCGTCGACGATGCCGTTCGTTTCCTGCGTGCGCTCGTGCGTGCGCGTGCGTTCGCGACGGCGTTCGCGACGCGCGCGCGAATGAGGTTCGACGATGACCTAGCACAGCCCTAGTGGTGCGCGGGCGCGAGCGTTACAAGGGCTAGTCGTCGTCTTGCGCGGCGCTGAGCATGATGAGTAAATCCTCGTCGCGAATCGCGCCGTGAACGTCCACGGCGACGTCGAAAGCGGTCTGACCGCGCCCGTTGAGGACGCGCGGGTCGGCACCGCGACGGAGTAGAACCTTGGCGAAGGCGTCTCGGCCTCTTCGTGCGGCGTAGTGGAGCGCGGTGTCCTCGGTGTACGGATTCTCTCGAGCGTTCACGTCGACGTTGTGGTGCAGCAGAGCTTCGAGGATGGCGATGGAAGCATCACCGCAGTCGCAAGCGGCGGTGAGCATGACCCAGTGCATCTTGATGTGCGGGCCTTTGAGGAGTAAATCCATGACGGCTGGTAGCGAGTTGGAGTTGATCGCCGTCAAGAGCTGCGACTCGGTCGGTTGCGCCTCGCGACGGCAAAACGCCTTGGCGACGTACTTTGAGAGTATGAAAGCCTTTCGAGATTCGAGCGACGAATTCTTGTTGGGTTTTTTCGCCTCGACTTCGGCTTTTTCGTACTCCCAACGCGCGTTCGATTGGGCGTTGCCCCAGCGCGAGAAAAATTCCAACACGCTTGGCTCCCACGCGCGCACGTCGAGCGTTGCGCTCCGAACTTTGCTCACCTGCACGCCCAACTGCCTATGAACGCCGCTGCATTGCAAGCAAAGCATGATACCGAGGTTAAGACTCGCCCAATCCGGCTCTGGCATGTCGCAATCGGCGCAGAATCCGTTGCCGGGCACGGCGCCGAGCACCGTCAAGGGTGGCGGACCGTCGTACGCGGAGACGCTCGAGATCGACGACATCGTCCGCGAATGCTTGCTCCCGTATTTGTTCACGCTCGCTTCGTGCTCTGCCAGGATTGTTTCGTTCACGCTCGAATTTAATAAACTCGCGATCGCGGTCGTGATAGCTTCCATCCATTTGCTTCGCTCCGCGTTGCTTTCGCAGCGTAAATAATACGTCTTTTCGGGAGAAACGATGCGAAACGCGAAACGCGCGTTCGAGTCGTCGTCCAAGTCGGGTTTAATCGTCGCCGTGAGCAAAGATACCGTCTCGCGTACCTCTCCTCCGCCAGTCGTCTGCGTCGAAGGCGCGTTTGACGACTTATTTCGCATCGACCCGAGCGATAACAACTTCCCGCCGAGCGCTTTCCTCGGATTGGACGAAAGCGATTTCGTGTACGTCAGCGATCCGCGCGCATCCAAAACGAAGAATCGCCGCTTCCAATCTTGAATTTTCCCGCTCGATCGCTTCAATAAATATCCTTGCATCAACGCTTCGTTTTGAGAGGACCCGTATCCCGCGGCGGACGACGCCATCTGCGCGCTCATCTCTCTCGCGCGGTCACTTACCATCGACAGCGCGTCCGATGTCGATTGCGCTTCGTCATCGCACCGCGCCATCAGCTTTTCCATTTCCTCGTTCAACGCCGCCTCTAAGTCCGCGCCCTCGGCCTCCGCCGCCGCGACGTCCTTTCTCAAAATATCCAGCGTGGGCGAGAGGCGAGTCAATATTTCCACCCCCCGACGAAAGTAATCCAACTGCGCGTCGATTAAGTCTACGGCGCACCGTTTCGTGCGCGTGTGCTTCGCCACATTCACTCGTTGCAGCGCTACGAGCAAATCCCGTCGCGCGCGCTCAAACGACAGTTTCGCCGCGCGCAACTCTTCCTCCCCTCCCGTCGTCTTCATATATCGCTGTCGCACCCCATCGTACTCCTTCTTCGCCGCATCCACCGCTTTACGACGTTCGCGCAGCTCCCCGACGTCCTTTTCCGTCGCTCTTCGCACGTTTTCGCTCGCCAGCGCGTTTCTCGTGAAATTCGCCAACCGCTCGCGTTCGCTCGACAGCGCCTCCATCGCCTCCCGCATCGCGTCCGCGCCCTCGCCGCTCCCGGTCGTCACGCACGTCGCCAACGCGCGCGTCTTGTGCGCGCACCCGACGTCGGCGTCGGACACCGACTCCAGCGCGTCCGCGAGCGCGTCGTACGTCCGGCGTCCTTCGTTCGTGAATTCTCGTTCGAGCTTCAACACGCGCTGTTTCAGCGCCGGCGAGTGCTCGAGCGCGCGACCGAACAGCGCGAGCGCATCGTTCGCGTCGCTCGACGGCACCGCGCGCGCGCACGCGTCGACGCGCGCGGCGATTTCGTCGTTCGTGTCCAACGCGTGCACGCGAGGCGGGATGATGCCCGCGCCGCGCCTGTGCGCCGTCGACGTCGAGCGCGCGAACATGCGCGACGGTCACCGCGCGTCGTCGCGTCGTCGCGTCGTCGTCGGCGCGGTCGCGCCGCGCGCGCGTCTCGCGTCGTCGTGTGCGGCGGCCGCGATGAAGCGCCGACCGCACTCGACGACGCCGCGCGGTCGCGCGACGCGCCGGCGATCGAGCGCCGCGCGCCATGGCGACGGACGCGATCGACTGCTCCGTCCCGGGCGTGCTCGCGCTGCTCGGCGACGCGCTGAGCGCGGACGCGCGGCGGCGCGAGCGCGGCGAGGCGGCGCTGCTGTCGGCGATGAAGCGCGCGGACGGCGCGCTCAAGTCGCTGCTCGCGATCGCGTGCGGAGGCTGGACGGAGACGGTGCCGACGATGTCGGCGAGCGACGCGGAGGCGGTGCGAACGCTGGCGTGCGTGACGGTGAAGCGAAGGTGCACGCCGAGGGCGTTCGCGTCGAGGTTGACGCGCGGCGAGAGGGACGAGGCGAAGCGAGCGCTTCTGGATCGAGCGATGACGGCGGAGAGCAAGGCGCTGAGGAATGCGGTGCTGGACGTTATCGCGAAAATCGCGCGTTGGACGGTGCCGCAGGGGGAGTGGAACGAGTTGTTGGAATTTTTGGGACAGTGCGCGAGCTCGCCCGAGACGGCGCATCGAGCGTTGGCGTTTAAGTTGTTCGAGAGCCTGACGGAGACGATCGTGAGCTCGCTGAGTCATCACTTTAAGACGTTGGCGGGATTGTTTGCGAACGGACTCGTGGACGCGCACGATGAGGTGCGGGTGAGCGCGCTTCGCGCCGTCGGGGCGTTGGTGGCGAACGCGTCGGGCGAGCCCGAGGAGGTGGCGGTGATAAAGTCGTTGGTGCCGCACGTGCTCGAGGCGGCGAAGACGGCGGTGTCGAACGAAGACGAAGAGTCGGCATCGATCGTGTTTGAGGTCCTAGATGCGCTCACGGAGAGTCGCACGAGCGCTTTGAGTGGACACGTGCCCGCCGTCGTCGGCTTTTGCATTCAAGTCGCCACGGCGGAACGCGAGCTCGGGACGAGCGCGCGACGACGCGCGTTAGACGTGCTGGCGTACATGGCGCGTCACAAACCAAAGGCACTGACAAAGTCTAAGCTTGTCGAGCCGATGCTGGCCGTGTTGTGCCCGCTGTGTGGTGAGCCCAAGGAAGCCGAGCTCGCGGGCGAGGACGATCTCGAAGACGAAGACGAGGTGCACATACAAACCGTAGCGAGTCAGCTCATTGATATTTTAGCGCTTAAAGTGCCGGCAAAGTATGTCCTTCCGACGGTTCTGTCATTCGCCGCGGCGAATATCAACAATGCATCGAACGACCGCTTGCGTCACGCCGCAGTCGCCGTGCTCGGCGTCGTCACCGAAGGGTGCGCCGAGGGCGTGCGCGCGCACGCGAGCACCATCGTGCCGAGTGTGGTCGGACGCTTGAGCGATCCAAATGGACCCGTGCGAGGCGCGGCGGCGTTTACGCTCGGACAGTTTGCCGAGCACCTTGGGTTGACGTTGGAAGACCCGGACATGCACAAGCAAGTGCTGCCGAGCTTATTCACCGCGCTTCCGGTTGAGCAAGTGAAGAGCGTGCAAGAGCGCATGATGTATGCAATGGATGCGTGGTTGGAAGACGTTCAAGACGAAGTCGGCGTGTACGTCAAACCTTTGCTCGACATAGTCTTCTTAGCTCTCGATAGCGGTGCCAAGCGCCACGTGCGCGAGATGTTACTTTCGGCGCTCGCGTCCGCGACGGCGTCGAGCGGGGACAAGGTGCATCCGTACTTGGGCGAACTCTTGCCTAGACTCGATCGTTGCTTGTCTCTGACGGCGGATGAAGAATTGAACGTTCGCGCGCGCGCGTTAGAAGTGCTGGGGATGTTGATTTCAGCCGAAGGTGGCAAGGAGGCCATGGGACCGCACGTGGAAAACGCCATGCAAGCCGGGCTCTCTGGGTTCGAGCTCGATTTTGCCGAGCTCCGGGAATACGCCCACGGCTTGTTTGGCGAAGTGGCGGAGGCGCTCAAGGAAGATTTCGATCGCTACCTCGCCGTGTGCGCGCAGAAAGCGTTCGAGTCGCTCGAACTGGACGATGGTATCATGTTTGACAGCGAGGACGAAGCCGATCGCGAAGAGTTGGATTCGGACGACGACGGCGACGGCGACGGTGCCGATGGTATGACGAGGAAGCCGGCGGGTTACTCCATTCGCTCCGGCGTCATGGACGAGAAAGCGTCGGCGTGCAAAGCGCTGAATTGTTATGCTTCGCATTGTCCTCGCGCATTCGCGCCGTACATCGCCAAGGCGTCCGAGCTACTCGGAGGCATGACGGATTATATGCACGAGATGGTGCGCGTGCAGGCGCACCTTGCGCTCGCGCAAACTACGATCGCGGCACTCAGCATCAACCCCGAAGGCGCGAAAGAACTGGTGCACGACTCACTCTCGGCCACGATTCGTTGTGTTTTAGAAGACGAAGATCGGGATGCGGTGGCCGCGTCCGTGGAAGCCGCGGCGCTTCTCGTAAACATTCTCAAAGAACATCGCGGGGTAGACGTCTCGCAGCACGTCATCGATCTCACCGCGGCAAGTTTGGAAATTCTAGAGGGCAACACGTTCTGTCAAGTCGAAGATGGGTATGACAGCGAAGAAGGCGACGAAGAAGGCGATGAAGACGAAGACGAAGACGTCGAAGCGGGCTTGGTTGTCATCGAAGCCGTCGCCGAGCTCTTACCTGCGCTCGCGATGTACATGGGAGAGACGTTCGCGACGCACTTTGTGCCGCACTTCAACGCTTTGATGAAGCGCACGGAAGAAAATCATACCGAAACCGAGCGTTCGCTGTGCTACGCGACGCTCGTCGAGGTGGTGCGCGCCGTCGGTGCGCCCGCTGCGGGATGCGCCGTCGTTGCGCTCCCGAGGTGTTTGCGTGACGTCGCGTCTCTGGACGTCGGTTTGAGGCGCAACAGTATTTATTGCATCGGTATACTGGCGCAAATAGGTGGTGCGAGCGCGATAGATTTCCACGGCGCCATCGCGGAGGCACTCGCGCCGATGACGCGAGCGGACCGAGAATCCGACGGCGGCGTTCGCGATAACGCTGTGGGCGCCATCGCGCGTTTGCTACAAGTCATCGACGGCGGTCATGCTCGCGAAAACGCATCCGCACTGCTTGATGTCGTTCTCAACGCGCTACCCTTGCGAAACGATTTAGAAGAAGGCCCGGACGTCTACCATTGGCTCGCGTCGACGATTACGGAAAATCCAACCTCGCTCGCCGACGCCGCGATGACTCGCATCGTCGGTATTTTAGCCGAAGTGGTCACCGATGGTGCGCTCGCACCGATAGACACGTCGCGAATATTAGGAATCGCGCTCTCGCGCGCCGAAGATCAGCGCGTGCGAGCTACGCTCTCCAGTCTGCCCGCGCAGAGTCAAGACGCGATTCGTCGAGCCGGGGCGTAGTCGAAACGTGCAGTACACAGGTGTTTGATAATACAACGCTATTAGTTCCTAGTTAAGCTCATCGGCTCATCGCTTGGACTTTCTCCCCGCCTTGACTGCCTTGCCTTTTTTCTTTGTCTTCTTCCCGGACGACTTCATCTGCGGCCGCCTGCCCTCGCCGCGCAGCATCGCCTTCGTGTCCACCAACTTGTCGTGATTCACCATGTCTCTCTTGTTCACCTTCATCACCCCGTTACTGGTACTAAACGTCGACGACCCCCACGCTAATCCGCGATCGCGCGCAGCATCGCTCGACTTCTTCGCCGCCTTCTTTTCGAGCTTATACCCAGCCGCGAACGCCTCCTGCCTCGCCGTCTCCGCGCGCTTTTCGTTCGCCTTGGCCAACCCGACGCCGATGGTCGGCGGAATCCTCGGTCCTTTCTTCGGCTTCATCCCGAGCTCGACCAATCGTTTCGTTTCCAGCGCCTGCCTATCCCACTTCGCCAATCCGCGCGCGCCGAACGCTTGCACCTCCTCCCGCAGCGCGCTAAATTTCCCGAACCTCGCCTCGCCGCCATCCTCCGCGTCCTTGTCGCGCTCGCTCGCCGCTCTCACCACGTCATCGTTCAGCACCTTCCCCGCCTCGGCGCTCATGAACGCCTTTCGCGCCTTTTTCGTATCGATCAGCCGTCCGCTCGGACTCGCGCTCGCCGCGCTCGCGTCCCGCGCCTTCGCCTTCGCCGCCGCCGAAACCGTCCGTCGTCCGTCGAACACCATCGTCTTCCCGTCGTCCGACGTCGACCCGTTCGCGGCGCGCGATGTCTTCGCGACCGCGTCCGTCGAGCGCGCGCGTCGCGTCGTCGTCGCGTCGTCGTCGTCGCGCGCGCGTTTCTTCGCCGCCGCCGGCGCCGACCCATCGCGCGCTTTCGCGCCGCGCGGCCCGCGTCGCCGTCGCGCGCCGTCGTCGTCGGCGTCGAACATCGCCATGAACGCCTCGCCGTGCCTCGCGAGCGCGTCGCGCGCGCGCGCGCCGGTTTCCGCGTCGTCGTCGCGCATGGTTGTGTCGTCGGCATTCGCGCGCGCGATGGCGCCGGCGCCGGCGCGCGCGGGCGCCGACGCGTCCGCGCGTCGCGCCATCGCGCGCTGGAGCGCGAGCGCGCCGCTCGTCGGCGCGTGGGGCGCGGCGTCGATCGCGCTCGTCGTCGCGGCGCCGCGCGCGCTGTACGTCGCGCTCGTGCCCGGCGTCCTCGGCGCGCTCGCGGCGACGACGTTCTTCGTCCCGAGCGCGCGCGGGCGGCGCGGCGTCCAGGGCGCGCTCGCGACGCTGCGCGTCGCGGGCGGCGCGAGCGCGGTGATCGACGCGTGCGCGAGCGCGGCGTGCGCGACGCTCGCGGTGGCTCGGCGCGGCGTCTCGCGGCGCGGCGTCGCGATCGGATTGGCGTACGCGACGCACGGCGCGGCGTCGATCGCGGTGTACGCGATGGCGGTGGACGTGCAGGGGGCGATCGAGGCGCGAGACGACGACGGCGACGATTCGCGGGATGGATTTTCGGCGTGACGCGCGTTCGGCGACGAATTTTCGGCGACGACGAACGACGCGGCGCGAGACGAGGCGTCGACGCGACGACGACGCGCCGTCGTCGAGCGATATTGTTGTATCATCATCACGCTGTGTTTTGCGTTCGCGAACCCGCGCGCCGTCGTTCGATCGCCGCGGCGCGTCTGAACGTCGCGTCCGAGCGTCGCGCGGAATTTAAAATTCCAAAGACAGCTCGCGATTCCAAAGCCGCACGTCGCGTCGTTCGTCCGTCGCCATGAGCGCGTACGAGTTAGAGCGCCTCGAGCGCATCGAGGCGAACAAACGACGCATGGCGCAGCTCGGCGTGCTGGAGCACGCGAAATCGCTCGCGCGCGACGCGCAAAAGAAGCGCAAAAAAACAAACTTTTCGAACGCCTTCGAGCGGACGTCGAACGAGGAGAATAAGGGCAGCGCCGCGCCCGTGCGCGCGTCGCGGCGCGTGCGCAACGAAGAACCGGAAGCGTTCGATCCGAACGACGCGTCGCGGGATTTGTTCGAGGTGCAGTACAACGAGGAGGTGTACGAAGCGCGGCACGCGGAGGCTCTGGGAAGCGCGGCCGAGCCGTGGACGCTGTTCGAGGACGGTTACGACGATAAAGGGCGCAGAATATACGACCCAGTGAATGGACAGTGCTGTCATCAGTGCCGACAGAAGACGAAAGGGCTGCGGACGTCGTGCGCGGGGTGCGAGATGATGCGCGGGGTGTATTGCGGCGACTGCCTCTACATGCGGCAGGGACTTAATATTCGGGAGGTCATCGCTCGCGGCGACGCGTGGCGGTGTCCGAGTTGCTTGGACATATGCAATTGCTCGTTTTGTAGAACGAAGAAGGGATACCCGCCGACCGGCACCATGTATCGCCGCAGTTTGGCGATGGGCTACGATTCCGTCGCGCACTACTTGGTGCTCACCGGGCAAAAAGACGAAGCCGCGCGCGCGCGTTACGAAGCCGAAGCGGCGGTCAAAGCCGAAGCGTACGCCAAGCGCGAGGCCGAGGCCGAGGCGCTGCGCGAGAGCGATGAGAATGCGCCGGATAGAAAGCCGCATTGGTTGAAGGAAAAAGTCATCGCGAGCGAATGACGACGAGAAACGAAACGACGAAACGAAACTGTATTAAAGAAACGAAACAAAATTGGATTATTAAAACGACAACCTTATTAAACGACGACGACTCACCACAGCAAGTGCGCGCGACACGCCAGCGTCGTCTGGCGATGTCCGCGATCATCCGTGGAGATTACGACGCCCGGAATCAACGTCGAGCCGGGTTCTTCGCCGTCGGAACCGATGCGCAAGAACGCCTCGGCTTGCACGCCGCCGCGATTGGCGGGCTTGCCGGCGACGATCCCCCATCCCGCGTTCTTCACCAGTCCCGCGCCTTTGGTCGGAGGCACGCTCGCGGCGATCCCCCACTCGGTTAAATCCTCGCGCGCGTTCGGTTGCCTGACGGCGACTTGCCCCCAGGCGTTACCGACGACGGCTCTCGTCGTCTTCGGCAGCGTCTTCGCCACCGTCAGCGCGACGCCCAGGATGGCTTCGCCGCTCTGACACCTCGACGCGTTCACCGCGAAGTTCACGTGGCGCGTGGACGTCGAGCTCTTCGCGCTCGCCTGCGCGAGCACCTTGCCCATGTTGTCCTCGGGTTGTCGGTTCCCGGTGAACACCCCCAAGTGCGCCGCGAACCTATCCTTGTACTCCACCGACACCGCCCCCATGCTGTCCTGTTCGCATCTTTCGATCAAGTTCGACCCGAGCGCGCCGAATCCCGTGAGTCTGTGCGACCGTCTCGCGCCGCCGACCCCTCCCGGGCACGCGTCCACGCCCTCCGCGCCGAACGGCGTCGCCCGCGCCCGCACCCGCATCCCGTTCGCCGTCTCCCGCACCGTCCGCGCGAACGTCACCTTCTCCAGCGTCACCACTCGCGCCTCGTACTCGTCCTCGTTCGCCAGATAATCCGCCCGCGCGCTCGCGAACCTCACCGTCGCCTCGCCCTCCGCGCCCGCGTCGCCGAACGTCGCCCGCGTCTCGCGCGTCGCCCGCATCGCTCGCCGCGCGTCGCTCTTCATCGCGCTCGACGCGTCGTTCGAGCCTTGAGCGACGCCGATCTCGATCGCCGTCTCCGTCGCGACGCGCGCCGTCGTTCGCGCGCC
>Ga0181596_10002619_pt1 | contig 17195 bp, 12 predicted proteins | sample 041ome_6_FD_148655 | JGI IMG/M metagenome (GOLD analysis project Ga0181596, IMG submission 148655) | Coastal salt marsh microbial communities from the Groves Creek Marsh, Skidaway Island, Georgia - 041402US metaG (spades assembly) | ecosystem: Environmental > Aquatic > Marine > Intertidal zone... | reverse complement strand
CGTTGATGAAGCGTCATGGGAACACGCAGAACAGCTCCTCCGCGATGCTTTGACAATTACTTATAAGAGTGGTCCCGTGCATCTGAACTTTCCATTCAATAAACCATTTGAGCCAACTAGTGCTCAATTACGCTCTTTTCAGGAAAATGCTTCTAGACAAAGCTCGCCTACTGAACTATTAAAAGCTAGCTACAGAACGTCAGATAGTTTTGCAATGGTCGAGCATCGTCCTATCGAATTCATGAATGCCACTAAGGTGCATCAATGGTATTTAGGGTTGAAACAACCTGTGCTCGTTGTAGGGGCTGAACCTAGTTCTATGCAGTGGAACACCTTGCTCCCATTATTATTAAAGCATCCTAATGCGCGGGTCATCATGGAAACGGGCGCTTCCCTTTTTGGCTGGGATTTCGAGGGGGCATCGTTGATTCGGCAGCGATTGATTACCGGATGGAGATCAACACTACAAACACCTGATGTTCCATCCAATGACGTTGATGGCATTTTACGCCTTGGAAAAGAGTGCATTAACCCTGAGCTCAATCATTGGATGAACACGCATCATAGAAGTCCACAACTTAGGCTACAGACTCATGAAGCTTATGAAAATACTATGGAAGCTCCTTGCAAACATATGAGTCCTGAGGAGCAACTAAGTTGGTCGAACCTACTTACTCAGAGCACCTCATGGCCAGCGTTATCCCCGAAATGGCATGCATCGTGGGACGACTCACAAGGGGTTCAACCCGAAAAAAATCGAGACTATTTTGAGAGTACACCTGCGATGACCGATGGTGCGGTGTTTCATATGTTGGCGGAAATCATCCCAAAGGATGTGTTTATCTTTTATTCCAACTCATTTCCAGTACGAGATCAGGAATTATTCTGCCCGCAATGGTCGAAAAGTCATCGGCAGGTGAGTCAGCGAGGGGCAGCCGGTATCGACGGCATTAGCTCAACGGCCATTGGCGTTTCCATAGGGCTCAATAAACCGGGGGTGGTCATGAGTGGAGATATTTCTTTTTTATACGATTCAAATGCACTTCTTAGCGGGCGATTACTCGAAAAACCACTGCTCATTTTAGTGATTAATAATGGTGGGGGTAGTATTTTTAAAATGCTACCGGTCTATAAAGAGCATCCAGAATTTATTAAATGGTTTCAAACGGCACAGAATGTTGATGTTGAGCACTTAGCAAAAGCTCATGGAATAGCTTATAAAGGGGTTCATAGCCATGAAGAGTTCATAGACAGCTCGGACTGGATTTGCTTAGCCTTGGATGATGCGGCTGAAAAGATGGCTGTTTTTGGGACAAATAAGATTCGGATAATTGAGTTTTTCACCGACGATGAAGCATCTCTAGATGAGCGAAAATTGCTTAGCGGTAATGCTAAAGCTAAGGGTGAATAGAGTAATGACACGTAAACAACATCAACATATTAAAATACGAGGGATTAATTACGGATATCGAATCTGGGAGCCCGATGCAAATTTCGAGACGGAATCGGAAAAATTGGTCATACTGTTACATGGTTTTATGGGCTCGGGGGCTATTTTCGAGGAGTTATCTAAAGAATTAGCTCATCATGCACGGGTGATTGCTTTAGATTTACTCGGTCATGGCAGCAGTGAGGGAGCCGAGATGCACTACCGGTTTTCGACCAACGAACAAGTAGCCGATCTGCGCACATTCATCGAGCGAATGAATGACCGGCCGGTGATTCTCATGGGTTACAGTATGGGAGCGCGATTAGCACTTTCATTTGCCATAAAATATCCTCAACTACTCGCTGGACTCATCTTAGAAAGTGGCTCTTTTGGAATAGAGGACCCAACTGAAGCCCAAACTCGGCAGAGTCTGGACGGTCATAGGGCCGATGAAATACAAGCCAATTTCAATGATTTTCTCGTTCGCTGGAATGCTATGCCCCTTTTTCAAAGTGTTCATTCCAAAGCCTTACCTTCAGAATATGCATCTATTCAAAAGTTTCAGGATCCTTTTTGGATGGCAAATAGCCTCCTTGGTTTTGGATCGGGCACCATGCCCTGCTTACATAATGAGTTGGCCAAACTAGAAGTTCCTACACAACTTTTGGTTGGTGGGGATGACTCGAAATTCACAGCTATAAATCAACGCATGCACCAACAAATACCAAATTCGTATCTTAACGTAATTCGCAAGTCAGGTCATCGGATACATATCGATTCACCTGAACAATGGCTTGAAACCATTAAACCTTTTATACAGCACTACCTATGAGTACTTGGTCTACCCAGAAAACCTACGAAGATATTACCTATAAAGTCCGAGATGGCGTTGCTCGAATTGCCTTTAACCGGCCCGAAGTTCGCAATGCATTTCGACCAAAAACGGTCTTTGAACTATATGATGCACTCTTAGACGCCAAAGAAGATAATTCAATTGGCGTAGTGCTGATCTCCGGAGAAGGGCCTTCACCTAAGGACGGTGGTTGGGCGTTTTGTTCGGGTGGAGACCAGCGAGTTCGGGCCAAAACAGGCTATAAAGCCGATGATGGGATTCCACGACTAAATATACTAGAGGTTCAGAGGCTCATCCGCTTTATGCCGAAAGTAGTAATCGCTGTAGTGCCCGGATGGGCAGTAGGTGGTGGGCATAGTTTACATGTGACTTGTGATCTTACCCTAGCCAGTGAGGAGCATGCCATTTTTAAACAAACCGATACCGATGTTGCAAGTTTTGATGGAGGATTTGGTTCGGCTTATTTGGCTCGTCAGGTTGGCCAGAAAAGAGCGCGGGAGATTTTCTTTTTAGGGCGAAATTATTCGGCCCAAGAGGCTTTTGAAATGGGAATGGTTAATGCCGTAATTCCACATGCCGATCTTGAGGAAACCGCGTTTGAATGGGCACAAGAAATTATGCGCAAAAGTCCAACGGCTACGAAGATGGTAAAATTCGCATTCAACCTGATAGATGATGGAATGGTTGGCCAACAGGTGTTCGCAGGTGAAGCCACTCGTTTAGCCTATATGACCGACGAAGCCGAAGAAGGTAAGAATGCCTTCTTAGAAAAACGAGCGCCTAATTGGGATAAATTTAAGCGTTCGCCTTCTTAAGTCAGAATCTGACTTCCTGCTAGTTCAATTTACCCACCAAACACATCTTTCATTTTAGAGAAGAAACCTTTCTCTTCTTCGGTTTGGTTTGAAGTGGCAAAATTGTCGTTGCCTTGCAAGCTCTCAATGGCAGTACGCTCTTTTTCTGTTAGTTTCTTTGGGATATACACATTTAACCTAACATACTGATCTCCTTCCCCGGAACCATTTAATCCGATGATTCCTTTGCCTCGCATACGTAGCAGCTTGCCAGGTTGAGTACCTTCTTCTATACGTAACTTAGCCTTACCCTTTAAGGTAGGTACTTCCACTTCCGCACCCAACACCGCTTGAGGTATGGTTAATGTGAGATCATAGTAAATATTATTTCCATCTCGTTTGAAATGCTCATGTGGTGTTTCCTGAATAAGCACAATTAGATCACCCGCTGAACCACCACGACGGCCAGCATTTCCCTGACCTCGAAGCGTTAAATAATTACCATCAGATACACCGGAAGGTATATTCACTTTAATGGTCTCTTCCCCATTCGTTCTTCCTTCACCCGAACATGACGTACATTTATTTCTGATAATCCGTCCTTCTCCCTGACAGGTAGGGCACGCTTGAACATTCACCATTTGCCCCAGCATGGTACGGGTAACTTGTCGAACTTCGCCAAGACCATTACAGGTGCTACAGGTTTCAAAATCTGAATCACTAGCAGCGCCGGTACCCGTACAAGTACTGCAAATAAGCTGTTTTTTTACTTTTAACTTTTTTTCAGCACCAAAAGCTATTTCCTCTAGGCTAAGTGGTATACGAATTTTTAAATCGGAACCTGGAGTTCCTGGTTCCCTTCTACGACCACGAGAACGACCCCGTCCTCCTCCAGAAAACATATCTTCTCCAAAAAATCCGCCTCCAAAAATATCCCCAAACCGGCTAAAGATATCCTCTACATCAAAATCCATATTGCCGCCACCAAAACCACCTTGACCACCCATACCAGCATGGCCAAACTGATCATATTGCGCTCTTTTTTGAGGGTCTCGAAGTATCTCATAGGCCTCTGCAGCCTCCTTGAACTTTATTTCAGCATCGGCATCTCCTTTGTTTCGATCAGGGTGATATTTCATTGCTAGCTTACGATAAGCTTTTTTCAGTTCGGCCTCGCTAACCCCTTTTGTGACTCCTAGTACTTCGTAATAATCGCGTTTAGACATGAATTCTTTATTTTTGGTTTTGGCTGGCTTTTATTCGCTAACAATAACTTTTGCATGCTTAATAACACGATTACCTAGTTTATAACCAGATTCGAGCACTTGTAGCACGGTGTTACTTGGTATTGCAGGGTCATCTGTTGGCTGTCTTAACATTGCATCATGTACATCTACATCGAAGGGTACTTGAGCCTGGTTGATTGGTTCTACACCGTAGCGCTCAAACAACTGTTCGAATTTAGAGGCGACCATTTGCACACCTTGAAGAAAATTTTCATCGATTTCTGTGCTAGCAGATGCTTCTAAGGTTCGGTTCATATCTTCTGCAATGGGTATTATATCTTGTAAGGCTTGGATACGAGCATCTTCAAATAACCCAATTCGTTCTTTTTGTACTCGTTTTCGCACATTTTCTAACTCGGCAGCCTTGCGGAGTAACGCATCCTTTGTATTTGCAAGGTCATGCTGTAACTGGGCGACTAAATCGAGTTCTTCTTCGGCCACTTCTTCCACTAAAGCCTCATTGGGTTCATCTTCTGCCGCATTCGGCGCAGTGGTTTGTTCCACATCATTATTGGCTTGCTCGTCTAGATTCTGTTGGATTGCTTCGTTGCTATTTGCTTCGTTGCTATTTGCTTCGTTGCTATTTGCTTCGTTGCTAGTCTGTTCTTTTGTCTGGTTCATTTCCTTTTGAGTGGATTCTTTCACGTTTTTCTTGCTGTATTCTTGTGGACTGTCTTGCATTGTATTTGGATTCTTTTCTTCGGCGTATGAATGTTTATCCAATGACTGCTCAGTGGTTTTTACCATGCCTGAATGAATCTATACGTTAGAATTTGTTTTAATCCTAAAAGTGCAATTAGTATGCCAAGCCCATTCAATTCATAGAAGATGACAAAGTTACCCATTTATCTATCTACTTACTGACATTTTTGGCATAAAAAAAGCCCCTTCCAAATGGAAGAGGCTATACATTAACAAAACTATGTTATACTAATAACGCTTATAATTAAAATGGTGCGTTAATAGGTTCAAATGTTAGCGGATCCACTTCTGGTATATTTGCACCATAGGTTGCATTAAGCACTTTTATGATTTCATTAGCCAACATTGCAGAACCTCTTGGATTTAAGTGAACAAAGTCCGTAGACCATACGCTGTTGTACAACTCAGCAGAAGATAGCGAGATAGGCACCATATTAATTCCACCCACTTCAACACCCTGTATACCGTCAGCTGCTTGAACACCAGCCCCAGAGAATCCAAGTGCGGCAGCTTGTGCCGATGATAATCCAAATAAATCAGCTACTAGAGGATGCAGGTCAACTAACGTTACATTCGAACGGGCCGAAGCTTGCTGCGCAATAATAGCGTTAAAGGTTCCTACCGCAGTCAGAATTTTTGCTTGTTCTGAAGCTGTTAAGGTATATTGATCCGGAAGTGGAGCAGAAACACCATAGACTGAGCCATCACCCTGAGGAACTCCAATCACAAATATAGCATCTAATGGGAAAATATCGGAAGGTATTCCAAGTGCTGGATTACCTGCAGAAGCTTGACGAATACTTGGTAAATTAAAGCCCGACAAGTCAGTTAAGGACTCATCCGTAATAACCGGTGCATTAGCAGCCCCACCTTCAAAATTAATCTTCCTGCGATCTGCCTCAGCTTGGGTAATTGCACCAGCGGCCAACACTTGATCGATACCTGCATTATATGCACCATAAGCATTTACGCTGTTTAAAAATCCGGCTGTGGCCGCATCAATAGAACCAGCTGGCAATAATTTTACACCGCCACTTAGTTGTGTGGCAACTTGGAAGTAAGGCATAAGAGTTACTGGTGGTACATTCAGAATTACCCCATGTGCTCCATTAGCTGTTAAAGCATCTAAGGTGCCATTAATCGCAGCACTAAAGTTTGCAACACTGGAAATAGTAGTTGGATCTAATGGGTTGGATTCATCGTTAACTCCACCAGCTAATGAGTAACCTAGAACATCATTTCCACCCAAAAATACCGTAAAAAAGCTAGGATTAGCTGCAACTGCATCGCCCAGAACGGATGCTGTTTGGCCGGACTGGAAGGCTCCAAAGTAAGTATTTGCAGAACCGTAACCTTGTACTGCAACGTCAATAGCTCGCAAGCCAGGAACCCCAAAGTTACTAATAGGGCTATTTGTATTTGGTGTTAAACCGTCACCAGGTGTGTTCACCAGTGCATCACCCAATGAACCTTGTCCTCCTTCGAGAAAAGCTAGTGCGGCAGCTAGATCAATCGCTATTCGTCCAGTACCAACACTGGAAACCGTATTAGGGTTGTTGAATGTTAAAGGCGCACCGGTGGTACTTTCATTAACCAATGACAATTGATTAGCTACTATAGTCGGAAATGCATTCATCTGCCCTGACTCAAATAACCCACCATCATGGTATCCAGCGGTGAAGGAAGCTCCCACGCTAATCATATTTGAAGCATTTAAGCTACCCAGAGAGTAGGAACTCTCGGTGGTATTAGAATCAATCCAATCGCTTGTAAGAGTGTCTTCGGAACTACAGCCAGCTAATACCAAGACAGCTAAAGCTAAGACCGAAGTACTTTTTAAGAATTTATTGCTATACATGATGTACCTATCTGTTTAAAAGATTATCAAAATTTAGTTGGATATAATAAATCGCACCAATATTTGGGTTTGCGAACGAGGTCGTATAACGCTCATTCAGCAGGTTTGACCCCCCTATTTTCACACTACCATTAATCGCTGGTACGGCATAGGAAATTTGTGCATCCACGGTTTGAAAGTCTGGGATAATTCCAGAACCAATTGCAGATTGCCACAAATAGGCATCCTGCCACCGGTAGGTTACAGCAAAACCTATGTTGTCGGTAAGCTTTCTGTTACTTATTGAGAAATTATATCTCCACTCTGGTGTGTTAAACGCTACGTTATAGGTACGCTGGGTTAGGTCGTCTAAATCTTCAATTTTATTGAAGGTAGCATTACCAGAGAGTTTGTAATTATTAAATAACATTAGGTCGGCACTTGCACCAAACCCATAGGTATTAATGTCCTGATCGATGTTGGTATCATAACCATATCGCTGGAGGCCAATTCCTTGACTTCCTCCTGTCACAAATACCTGCTGAAGTTCTGTGCTGTGTGCAACTCCTTCTGCAGTGGTGTATCCAGTGGGGATAGCATCATTGCCGGTTAACCCACCTGCAATCGAATAGGCTTGTGTTACATCAATCTCAGCACCAAAATCTTGGTAGGTACTGTTGTAATAGAAAACATCTAAAAATAGTTTTCCACCAAAGAGCACACTCTTGTATCCTACTTCCCATGTGGTCACTTTTTCAGTTTTGTATTCTTTGTAGGCGTCAGCAGCCACTACTAAGTCTCTAACATCGCCAGAAGCTTGAGCAGCTTGCACACTTTCCGTTGTATAAACCGTATTACGATCTAAGTTATATCGCTTGGATACTAGATCATTTCTACCTAATAATCGACGGGTCACCACATCTAAGTCGATGTACTGATCCTGTGTAGTTGGCATTCGGAAACCACGCTGATAGGAAGCTCGAAGGTTTTGATTTCCAGCAAACTCCCATACTGCGGAAGCACGTGGAGAAAACTGTCCTTCAAAGTTCTCGTTTTTATCGTAGCGAACAGAAGTCTGCACTTTGATACTTTCAATAATATCCCGAGATAATTGTAGGTAACCACCGAATTCATTAAAAGATACCTCATCACCATTGTCTTGGAGTGCGAACAAGGTACCTTCAGAATTTAGAGCAAAGGTTCTGAAGTTAGCACCAACTAAAACGTTGGCAAACTTGATGGTTTCACCAAAGTTGTAACTTCCCTCATAATGATATAAAGCAGATTTGTCTAAGAACTTAGCCCCACCTTCGGAAATGGCTCTGTTTCTGAACTCGTCAACACTAGCCTTAAACACGTCACTATCGGCTGAAGGCTGAGCCATGTCAGCCACTTGGCGAGCTGCGTTGTGAAGGGCATTATAGTTATTCGAGGGAATAGTAATTCCAGTTGGATTTGCACCCGTGTTATTGCCACCCGTCAAATAATCCAAATATGCTCCAAAGTAAGCGGGTAAATAATGACGTTGATTTACCAGAGAAGCTACGGTATTGGCAGCATACGAATTACCCGAATTTTCTTGAGTCGTGTATGCTCGTACGAAAAAATTACTTCCTCGAAGTTCTAATTTCCCAGTCCAAATGCTTAAGTCATCTAAGATAAACCGGTCGTTGGCGGTATACACTGTATTCCCCAAGCCGGCATTAAACTGAGCAATAGCCTCTATCTTCTCATTTAAGCGATAATGAAGCGCCGTTCCAAACTTAATACTTTCAGCGGTATTATCTACAAAGTCTGTTTCTCGATAACCTGTTGGGGAAAATGCCCCATTAGCTCCGTTGGGTAGCAAACTACGAATAGCTGACAAACTTGCTACGGTACCTGCGTCGGTGGCTGGGTTATTTATGGTTATATCAGCGATGGTTCCAATATCAATGGTAAAGTCACCGTAGGTATTAATTCCATCATAAACCCGGTTGTTAGCACGATTACTTGCCAAATTACCTTCTACTGTTGCTCCACTTTGATCTCTATAATCCACTCCCAGAAAATCCTGAGCATTCAACCAAGAAGCACTTACTTTAAAAGCAAACTTATCATTTACAGCCTGAGCATAACGAAATCCAGTGTCTCTGTAGAGTGAAGCCTCGTGATCGATTTCATCTAAGTGCGTAACACCAACTTTGGTGCGGATATCAAGACCTTGATAATCAAAAGGACTTTTTGTGTTGAGCAATAAGATACCGTTAATGGCATTGGGTCCATACAGAGCTGAAGCAGCGCCAGGAATGAGTTCCACACTTTCCACATCTAATTCAGAAGCACCTAAAATATTTCCAATAGGAAAGTTAAGACCAGGAGCTTGTCCATCGATACCATCGATCAATTGCACAAATCGGGTGTTACCATTTGCACCAAATCCCCGCGCATTTACCGACTTAAAGGTCAAACTTTGAGTACTAAAATCAACTCCCTTAACATTACGAATAGCATCATAAAATGAGGTGGCTGGAGTATTTTTAATATCTAGAATATCCAATTTTTCAATGGATACAGGTGACTTTAGAATGGATTCTTCGACCCGAGAAGCAGAAACTACCACATCGTTTCCAAAAATTGTTTGTTCTTCCAACACCACTCGTATGTTGCTAACATCGTTTTCCTCGATCAATAATTCCTGCATTTGAAAGCCCACAATGGAAAACTGTAGGGTGATTGGAGGATTTATTTGAACGGTTAAACTAAATTCGCCATTCGCATTTGTTGGGGTCCCTACAACGGTCCCTTTTACAACCACGTTAACCCCTGGTAATGGGTCACCGTCTACGTCTAATACCTGGCCAGATACGGTGGTATTCATTTCGAGATTGGTAGTCATGGCGTGAAGAGTTGCTGTACTGTATGCCAAAAAGACAACCGTTAGCAGCAACATTTGCCGAAGCATTTTACTCATAATGATTCCTAATTAATTATGATTGGTAGTTATATCCACTTTTACATGTGTTTTTGTAAGTAAAAGCAGTAATCCGTAGATGTACTATTTTAAATAATTTACACATAAATGCAAGCGCTTCCAAAAAAGCACCAGATTGCGGTAATAATAATAAATAGTTAACAAACACGCCTATTTTTTAACGCAATTAATCCGTTGCATCATTCCTATGAGTTTCCCTATCATCCTACATTGCAATTCATTATGCAGGACGTACTGTCCAACTATATCATTTAAAAATAATTACATCGTAACTTTTCTATTCAATAATTGACAATGCGCATTTTATGTATCCTTAGCCTATTTCTATGCTTCACCCTAATCGCTTGCAACGAACCTAAACCTATTGAAACTGACTACATGATTGCTACCGGAACAGCATTGCCCAGTATTTCTTATTTAGCATTAGGAGACTCTTACACTATAGGCGAGGCGGTCGATTCTACCCAACGTTGGCCCGTACAATTGGCTGATTCCCTTCGCAAAGTCTACCATCTTCGGGTTGATGAACCCCAGATCGTAGCCACCACAGGTTGGACTACCAACGAATTACAGCAAGGAATAGATCAGGCGGATTTAAAGGACAAATATGAGCTAATATCTCTACTTATTGGAGTAAATAACCAATATCGTGGGTATGCTTTCGAACAATTCGAAGAAGAATATGAAGCGCTAATTAAATGGGCCATTCAACATTCTGTACATGGAGCTTCAGGAATATTTGCCGTATCCATTCCCAACTATGGGGTTACTCCATTTGGACAAGCACGTGGAGAGGATAAAATTAGGGCCGAATTGTTAGCCTATGATGCAAAAGCTAGAGAAATCTGCCAACGTTTTGGTATAAAATTTTTTGATATAACCCCGATATCTGAACTTGCTAAAGACAATTCCACACTAATCGCTGACGATCAATTACATCCGAGTGGCCTTCAGTACACAGAATGGGTTCGGTCATTCGCTAGTCAGGTAGCCGAACTCATTTCGGATTGGCCGGGGAACGACTAAACTATAGATACGGTGTGGTATGATGATGGTTCTAGACACTATCAGGTTCAGATTTTGTTGATTCAAGTCTTTAATGATTCAACACAATATAGATCAGTCTAATTCAGTTGGTTTTGTGTTGGTGAGTACATCAGCCAGATAACCCCAAACATGTTGAGCTACCTTTCTGTGACCTTCCTCATTTGGATGTATTTGATCCGGTAAATTGAGTTCAGGGACACCCCCCACCCCCTCCAAAATGAAAGGTATGAAAAGTACATCGTTCTCTTGAGCTAACTCAGCATACATTTCTCGAAACTCGAGGGTGTAATCAGCACCTAAATTTGGCGGCACTTCCATACCCGCAAGCACTATTAATGCCTGGGGATACTTAGCTTTTACCTTATCGATGATTCCTTGAAGATTGGTCTTTGTTTGCTGTAGATTTAAACCCCGAAGTCCGTCATTACCCCCTAATTCTAGCACAAAAATATGTACTCCTTGCTGTAAAACCCAGTCTACTCTTCGAAGCCCGCCAGCGGAGGTTTCACCACTCAAACCTGCATTTACAACGGTATAATTCAACCCTAATGAATCGATTTGCTGCTGTATTAACGCAGGGAAAGCTCTTTTCGGATTAAGTCCATATCCTGCGGTTATACTGTCACCAAAAAATAAAATCTTCTCTGGACTCTGTTGTGCTTGGACTCCATGATAGTTCAGAAGAACAAATAACAACCCAATCATCGAAATCACTCGTTTGTAAAAGGTATGAAAGAAGTGAGAAATCATAAGAACTGTGTTTAACAAATTATGGTTGTAGTCGTACAAGTGGTGCAATAGCTATCAAGTTTGTTAGGTATCCTAAAGTGATGCTATCCTTTTGAGTCTATTGTTTGGGTATGTTAGGAAAATGATGAACGAATAAACTTAATTACGAGCTTCATTTAGAGCTGCTATACTTGATTAACCATGTTTTCAGATTAGAAATTAAATCAGATCAGACACTCACAAATTAACCAGATTTATCTTTAATTCATTCTCCTATGAGCGAAGTAACTGCATTATCACAAACCCAAACCGACTCAGGTCAACCACCTATTTTACAGTTAGAACAAATTAACCGAAGTTTTAATAGTGGTAACAGTCAACTTCATGTACTCAAGGACATTGAATTTAACATAACTAAGGGAACAAGCTGCGCTATTGTTGGACCTTCCGGAAGTGGAAAAACTACTTTATTGGGACTTTGTGCTGGTCTGGATACCCCTGATTCAGGCAGGGTATTACTGGATGGAAGTATCCTGAGCGATATGAATGAAGATCAGAGGGCAGATATACGGAATAAAAAAGTAGGCTTTATTTTCCAAAACTTTCAGCTTTTGCCTACCCTAACGGCCCTTGAGAACGTAATGGTTCCCTTAGAATTACGTGGTGGTAGTAATAATGAAATTGAACAAAGAGCGATAGAGTTGCTAAGCAGTGTTGGCTTAAAAAATCGCTTAACTCATTACCCCTCTCAATTATCGGGTGGCGAGCAGCAGCGTGTTGCCATTGCTCGTGCTTTCATTAACGAACCAAGCGTGCTATTTGCAGATGAACCCACTGGAAATCTAGATGCTGAAACAGGTGACCAAGTCGAGGAGTTACTCTTTAACCTAAATAAAGAAAAACAAACCACCTTAGTTATTGTTACTCATGACCTGCTTCTTGCCCAGAAATGCGAACAACAAATACGTTTGCATCGTGGAGAGATAGCCGAGCAACGCTTTGGCCAGACGCTGACGCAAATCGGTGGCAACCCTTCAATACCTGTTTAGTCATGAATAAACCCACTTCCAATACATTTTGGTTAATAAAAATGGCTTGGCGCGAATCTAGAACCCATCGCGTTAAACTTGCGCTGTTTCTGTCGGCTATTGTGATAGGCGTAGCCGCTCAAGTATCTATAAGCTCCTTACGTGATAATCTAACTCAAAGTATTGACAATCAATCCAAAGAGTTGTTAGGCGCCGACTTAGAAGTGCGACATACTGCTCCTTTTGACACGGTTTTGAATGGGTTTTTAGAACGCCGATTCGATGAGAGTGCTGACATGGTTCGTTTTGCATCTATGGTTTCCGCTGACTCTGGATTTACACGGCTTTCTCAAATATTTGCTTCCTCCTCTACCTACCCATTTTATGGAAGTATTAAAACCCAGCCAATGAAAGCATTTGAGGAGTTCCAACGTGGGGAGGGTGCGCTCATCGATCAAAGTGTATTGGATCAATTTAATTTGAACTTGGGTGACACCTTAAAAATTGGCCTGCGTTCCTACCCTATACTTGGAGGTATGCTATCTATCCCGGGGCAAGCTCAAGCAGGTTCCTTTTTTGGGCCTAGAATATTTATTCCCATTGAAGGCTTAGAACAGACCGGACTACTCCAACGGGGGTCTAGAGTTGAATATCTACGCTATTTCACCTATAGTGATGATCAAGATCCCGCACAAATCCGTGTAGAATTGGATTCGCTACGAAATCTGAGCACCTTCGGCTTCGATGATGTTGAGGAGCGTCGCTCGGAAGTGAGTTCAGCCATTGAGCAATTGAGCGATTTCTTAAATATGATCGGCTTCATTGCATTATTGCTTGGTGGACTAGGTATAGGTAGCTCTATGTTTGTATATATCCGGGAAAAAATACCTCAGATTGCCATTCTCAAATGTGTAGGAGTCAAAGGAAAAGATGCTATACTTATTTTCTTATTTCAATCCTTCGTCATGGGGGTTATTGGTGCTCTATTAGGGGCTTTTTTAGGGGTAGGAATTCAACAACTATTACCCTTTTTAATTACTGATTTTTTACCGGTTGAGTTACAATTATTTCTCTCATGGCCATCAGTTTTAGTAGGTGTTGCTGTTGGAGTGTTGGTTACCCTCCTGTTTGCAGGTTTACCTCTGGTTGATTTAACACAAATCTCCCCCCTCCAAACTCTGCGCCAAAGCAGCATTGCTGCATCTAAAAGTCTTAGCCAGAAGCGTCTTGCAATAATGGGGCTCATACTTTTAGGAGTTTGGGGATATGGATTTTGGATGCTAGGTACCATTGAGGCAGCTTCATGGTTTAGTTTGGGAGTCGTAGTACTTTCGGGTGTATTGGTGCTCATATCCATAGGCTTGATGAAACTAACCCGTACACTGATTCGCCCACGTTGGCCTTATGCTATCCGTCAAGGTTTATCCAACCTGTACCGTCCTCAAAATCAAACAACGACTCTTCTTCTGAGTTTTGGTTTAGGAATAACACTTATAAGTTCACTTTACTTGACCCAGGACTTATTGTTAAGTGCGCTTAACTTTTCTACATCTGACAATATTCCTAATGTTGCATTTTATGACATTCAAGCAGACCAAAATGATGGAGTTAATGAGATTATTCACGAATTAGATCATGAGACACTTCAAAATGTCCCCATTGTAACCATGCGTTTAGAAGCAATGGGGAATAAATCAGTAACCCAGATTTTAACCGATACCTCACGAACTGCAAGGCGGTGGGCTCTTCAGAGAGAATATCGTTCGACCTATAGAGATTCCCTCATTGATACCGAAACCCTGAGTCAAGGCGAATTTGTTGGAGAATATGAACTAAATATGAATAATCTTACCAATGATTATGTCCCAATAACCGTCAGTTCTGATCTCATGGATGATCTATCGGCTAGTTTAGGTGATACCCTTCGGTGGAATGTGCAAGGAATTATCATTTCGAGTACCATTGTTGGTATCCGTGAAGTTAACTGGGAAGAACCACAGCCCAACTTCTTTGTGGTATTTCCAAATGGTGTACTTAACTATGCTCCTCAGTTTTTTGCAACAACTGTGCGTACATCAACCAGAGATGAGGCGCTTATCTTGCAGCAAGAAATTGTAAATCGATATCCGAATATCTCCGCACTTGATATTGGTTTACTTATCGAATCATTTAGAGATTTTCTGAATCAAATCACCTTTGTGATACAGTTTATTGGGCTTTTTAGCATTCTCACTGGACTTATTGTCTTAGCTGGTGCAGCCGCAAGCTCACGATTTCAGAGGCTAAAAGAGGCACAGCTATTGCGGGTATTGGGCGCTCAAAAACAAATTATTAAACGGATATTGTTCATTGAATTTTTTGCGGTAGGTGGTCTCTCTTCCCTCCTTGGAGTGGGGCTTTCACTTGGGGTAAGCTATTTAGTTGGATATTTTGTATTCGATTTAGTACTTCAACCTAGTTGGATCATATTATCCCTAGAGGTTCTTATTATCACTGGCTTAGTGACCTTGGTGGGTGCTGCGAATTCAAGCATTTCAGTTGATCGAGATAGAGCGTAACCGCACTTTTTTTATTAGTCTTGAGGCCTAGTCGAGCTTGAATAAAAGACAAAAAAAAGGCTTCAGTCACGAAGCCTTTTTACACTAACTACGGAGATTAATTTAGGATAATGAGGTCATATTTTAATTTTTATCCCAATCAATACGTTTATTAACTGATTACTTTCTGAAATACTTTCTTGAATAGGTATATTAGAACCCATGTCTTGATACTCATATAAAACTGAACGATCATTCCACTGTATATATTGTGTGGTTATATCTAGAAAAAAATCCCTACTTAATGGAATCCCGATACCTCCAGAATATAGCTTACGAGTTTCATCAATTTGGACTGATTTAGACGGCAATATAGAAGTGCCAGCTCTTAGTTCTGTACCATTTTTGAAACGGTATTGTGCTCCGATTCGAGTGTTCATAACCGATTGGTATCTTTGGTTAATACTTTGCTCGATAACAGCTTCTTGATCTCTTAAAAAAGCCACTTCATCGAAATCCAAACTCTGATCATAGGTGAGGTCAATATCTGTTTTATTATAAGATATAAAATCAACTCCTATACTGAGGTCAAAGCCTTTTAGTTGGTTGACTGCCATTCCTAAAGAATATTTGGATGGACGAGTTATAGCATAGGTGAACTCACCTTCAAAACTATCAAAAAATGGCCCTATAGAGTTGTCAAAGCTTGTGGTTATCGTAGAGTTGTATTCCTCGGTAATTTCCATGATAGATGGTAATGACCAAGATGCCCCCAAGTTGAGATACTGCCCTAGTTTATACACTGCTCCAATTCTGGCTTCAAAACCTAGAACATCGGAACGTAATTCGTCGGAAAGCTGAATGCTATAAATATCCGTCCCATTTTCTCCATTTTCATCTTGCTCTATGAAATCACCATCATAGACGTTATCGAGATCCTCTTCCAAAATATTTCGGCTCATATTATGAAAGGCCTCATTTATCCCTAATGAAAATCCTATGTGAAGATTTTTCTTGAATTCAGTACCCATAAAGAATGCAAATTCTCGTGATCGCCCGTCTTGAGTTAATTCGCTTTGCTGATAAGTACCAGGGAAGCCATCATCAAATCCTATTCTAAATATAGACTCGAGTTGTGTTTGTGCTTGATCAGCATAATCAATGGCATAGGTCTCAAAAGCTATGTTACGGTAATCACTTGATTCGCCTTTAAATATATCGGTAATTGTACTTTGGTTGTTGAAAGCACTTGAACCGAGTGATCGATTATATACACTGTTTGTATGAATTCCTCCACCAAGGACCAGGCTACCAACTCGTGTTGGTATTTTATAAACCACTCCTATGTTATTTATATAATCAGCTTTAGAATCCAATAGCAGCTCATTACCTCTAAAACTTTGATTAAATTCGGAGCGATTACTCATATACCCAATGTTAACATAACTACCCTTTATTAATGACATCGCTGCAGGATTATCAATAAAACTAGCGTATCCATTTTCCATGGCCACCGAAGGTAATATAGCTGAGTTTGCGCTACCTAAATATTGCTGAGAGCTAAATACTTGGCTCAAACTACTATAACTCATTGGATCATAACCATCCTGAGCCATGGCAGATGAAAAGGTAATTAGAAGCATAAAAGTGGCAAGTATAAACTGTAGCCTCTTTGGGATTTGTCGATATAGTTTTTTCATTACTAACCCCCTCTTGATGAACGACTAGACGTAGAACGTCCAGTAGCTTTAGAAGAACTTGATTTAGAGCGTGTTGTACTTTTTACCGCGCTAGAGCTTCGGCTGGAACTCCCACTGGTTGATCGAACCGCGCTTGAGCTTCGGCTAGAACTTCCACTGGTTGATCGAACCGCGCTAGAACTTCGACTGGAACTCCCACTGGACTGGCCTACGCTTGAAGAGGAACCGGTAGATCGACCCGTTGAATGACTTCCTGAACTGCGAACGGTTCCTTTAGAA
>Ga0181596_10002617_pt1 | contig 17198 bp, 15 predicted proteins | sample 041ome_6_FD_148655 | JGI IMG/M metagenome (GOLD analysis project Ga0181596, IMG submission 148655) | Coastal salt marsh microbial communities from the Groves Creek Marsh, Skidaway Island, Georgia - 041402US metaG (spades assembly) | ecosystem: Environmental > Aquatic > Marine > Intertidal zone... | reverse complement strand
GACGCCACACGCCCGAGCTATGTGCCGACGCCTGCGGCCTACTCGAGGGCATCGGCATGTAGCCGAGCGATTCAGCAAGTGCTGGGAGTCGAATTTGTGGAGGGTGTCTCCTGGCTTATTTTGGAATACATCGAGGGGCGAACCCTGGCCGAGTTTGTTTCGACAGAGCGATCCCGGCTTGGGGTCGCACAGGTTCTTTTGGTCTTACTCGAGCTCCTGGATATTCTGGAAGCCTTGCGGACGGCGGAGTTGGTCCATGGTGATATCACTCCGGCTAATGTCCTCATCGACGACTTGGGACGGGTGCGTCTGATTGATCTCAGTTGTACAACCTCAATTGGCGATGAACGTCCAGCATCGGGTGTGCATGGTTTTCGCCGCCTGGGCCCCGCCGGATTTAATGGGTCAAGTCCAGAGGATGATCAACATGCGGTGGGTTGCCTGCTGTACTGGTTGCTCAAAGTTGATTTGCCTGAAGGGGCCCGGGATGCTTCAGGCGATGGCTTGATGATTCGCGCACGGAGACCCGCCCATGTTGCCGGGCTGCTGCGGTTTTTGTGGGACTGTGCGGATGTCCTGACCGGCGGCGTGTCGGGTAACGGCGTGGCCAGGGAGGCTTTACTTGCCGCAGTTCGGCGAGAGGCCAGGTTATTGGACCCGGCCTGTCGTCATGCATTGTTGGCAACCCAGTCCCGACCCGCCAGGCGAGCCACAGCTGTCGGCAGCGCAACTTCTGTAGACGGTGGACTCGATTCCAACGAGCGCCCGGCGGTCAAACTTGCTGACGTTGGGGCCCCTCAAACGAAAAGACCCACTGACTTAGGCAGGTGGCTGCTCTCGATTCGCCCGAACTGTCTCGCTCTGTTGCCGTTGCTCACGTTGGCGGTTGGCGTTCTGTTCTGGCTGCCCGGTCCGTCGTCCACCCCAACCCTTGTCACGAGTCCGGCGCGTATCTCGGCCAATACCCTTCTCCCGAACGGTTTCAGCATGGAATGGGTATCTGAGGGCCTGCGGCGCTCTGTATCTCGACATGCGATAGAAAGTCATCTGGCAGGAAAAACATGGCTTGTCGGAGTTCGCTGTCAACAACAGGCCTGCATCTTGTCGCTAAAGCCCACCACTGAAGAGCAGGGCCAACCGTTGGAGCACCGCTTTTTTGCCTCTCGAGACCCTGCGGCCTGGGATCTAGCGATTAGTGAGTTGGGACGGCGCGTCGCAGCGCGCTGAGCCAGCTTTCAAGCAGGGGAGCGGGAGGGCGTGTATCCCGCTGTTCTGGCCCAAAGCGCTCAAGGAGGTAACCCAGGATAGCTTCATGCTCAGTCACCTGTCCCCGCTGTCGGTCAGTGCGCATCGACGAGCTGTTGGTCGCGGTATCCTGCAGTACCTGTTGCAGACGGGCGGGTAAAGCGGCGGCTATTTCAGGATAGCCGGCCCATAGTAATTGTGTGCAGAGCTCATCCGTTGCTCTCGTGAGTAGGTTGCCGTGCTCTGGCAGGAGAAGCGCTCCATTTTTGATATCCAGCAGTGCCGTTGCAGGATTGATGATGCCATTCAGGGCGAGCTTCTCCAGCAGACGGCGGTAAATATCGGGTTCCCATTCACAGTGCCAGCCCGCTCCGGCCAGACCCGGGTACCAGCATGGCGCCGATCCGGGGCCATGCCACCAGCCCAGCCGGGTCTCTCCCTGGCCAGCCACGAGACGGGTATCCCTGTCCACGCTGGCCACGCCGGCTGTGGTGGAGCCCGCGATTAACCGGCCGGATAACTTTTCTGCCAGTACCTCGTGAAAACCCATTCCATTGCTCAGGGTGACGACGTGGGCGTCAGGGCTGAGCCGGTGTTCAATGGCGGCCACGGCCGCCACTACAGCGTGGGATTTGGTGCAAACCCATAACAGTTCGATGGGTCGCAACGCGTTTGCGGGCTCTGTATCGACGGTCAGTAACTCCTCCTGCCCATCGGTGATCAGCCTGAGGGTTCTCTGCCCAACAGGTCTCTGCCGATCGATGAAGGTGACCTGAAAACCCGCTGCACTCAGTCGCGACGCAAACAGACCGCCAATGGCTCCGGCGCCCAATATGTGGCAAGCGTGATTAACGGGCAGAGTCACAGCGAGGCTTCCAGGTTCTGTAACAATTGCTGGCGCACCTCTTTCTCACCGCGGTTATTCCCCGCGCTCCTGGGCTTGTAACCGGCAGCCCAAAGCCAGTTCCAGTGGATGGCGTCATAGATGTGGCGGGCCAATTGCCATAATTGGTTTGAGAAGCGCGTACCGAGAACCTGTTTTACAAAATCGTCGGTGTCGAGACCCGGATAGCCGGCGCACAGCGCTGCGACATCAAAGTAAGGGCTCCCCATGCCAGCATATTCCCAGTCGATTGCAACCAGCTGGCCTTGGTACCAACGAATATTGTCGGGGATCAGGTCGTTGTGACAGAACACCCTATCCTCTTGCTCCAGTCTATCGATCGCTGAGCCTACTCTGTTATCAAGGGAGTCTATCAGTAGGCTCCCATTCACCCCGCGCTGGTTTGCCACGCCAGCATAGTGGTCGAGTTGGGCGAGCAGGCAAATGCGCGGCGCTTCTGCGGGTAGCTGGTGGATAGATCGCACGAGTGTGGCCAACGCCTGTGCGTGCTCAGTAGTGTGTTCTTCCGCAAAATCCATGGCCACAATTTGGGCCTCGGTATCACACCAGAAAACGGCCGGTGCTAAACCCGCCTGTGCCGCGAGCTGCATACAGGTGACTTCATTGGCAAATGGGGTGCCCAAACTGTTCTTTCCCGGGCTGGGGCAGCGCAGTACCAAGCGGCATTCTCCCTGTTCCGTTTTGGCGCGGAGTTCATAGGTGGTGTGTGCTGAGCCTGCGTGAAGTTTGCGGACAACCTGAGGCCGCGCAACAAGCGGAACCCGGGCTCGCCAATCCGCAAATTTGTCGAGTGCTGCCTGGCCAGGAAACTCGTTTTGGTGCGGCCGCGTCATGCTTCAGCCTGCAGTTGTTTGCGCCATCGCAACCAGCCCGCGACAGCCAGTAGTACGTATCCTGCAAACAGTAAAGCTGTCATATCAAGACCCCGGTGCAGGTAGAGTCCAATTGATATCAGGTCAATACCAATCCACCACAACCAGTTCTCCAGGACTTTCTGCGTCACCATCCAGGTTGTCACCAGTGCGGCTAGGGTAGTGATGCTGTCGGGAATGGGTAAAGCGGCATCAGTAAATCGAGCCAGCAGCAGGCCCGTGGCCGTACCGCCCAGCAGGACCCCGATCAGGATGCCCGCGTGCACGCGAATGGGCCATTGCTGCACGGGGAGTTGCTGGTCGCTGTCGTCCTTACCCCACGCCCAGAAACCGTAAGCTGCCATCACGATATAGAAAAGCTGCAGACCCGCCTCCATAACGAGGCCGACGTTGAAAAATATTTTCAGGTAAAGCCCGGCACTGACACCGGCCAGAATCCAGGCAACGCGGCGTTCGCGGATGGTCAGCAGCACGTAACCCAATGCAAGGGCGACAGCCAGCGGCTCTTCCCAAGCCACGCGTCAGCCCTCGGGTCCAACCTCGGTTCGATGATTCGGCAAGAACTTGGCCACCAACACCTGGCGACCTGAACGCTGGGCACTCAGTTTCAGCGCACCATCTATCGCCGCCATCACCCCATCCCAGTCCCCAGAAATCTGGGTGCTCATGGTATTGGTGACCGCAGAGACGGCACCCGTTTGAACCAGGTCTTCGATAAAGGCCAGCACCTGTGCGTCAATATCACCTTCCAGTGGGTACAAACTCAGCTCAGCAGATAGTTCCATCAATTGCCTGTCCTCGATTTGGATTAGCGGCGATATTCCAGTGTAACCCCGTAGGTGCGCGGTTCACCGAATTGGAAGTAAGGTTCCACGGCGTAAGCTTTGCGAGGATCATTGCCGAAGCTGCCAAAGCCTCGGGTGTAGTAGGTTTCATCCAGCAAATTGCGCCCCCAGAGGCTGATGTGCCATACGCCCTGATGCCACTCAAGACGACCATTGAGCAGTTGTCGGGAGGGTGACTGGGTGTCATGACGATCCGAAAAAAAATAGTTGTCCATGCCGGTCCATTCAGCATTTGCCAGCCAGTTTTCATTGATCTGCCATCTCAAGCCAAGACTGCCCATCCACTCGGGGGCCTGAGGCTGGGGACGACCTGACAAATCGCTACCCGATGCTGTTGTGTATTCGTCAAAGCGTGCTCTTAGGTAGCCCAGTGTGGCACTGACTTCCACATTCGAATGCGGCATCCAGGAAGCCTGCCACTCAAGGCCCCGATTGTGGCCCCTTGCCGCATTGTCGGTGTAATCAATGAATAAGGTACTGCCGTCGCTTCTTGGCACAGTCGCCGATTGCCTCACCTGTTGGTCATGGCGCTTCATAGCAAACAGAGTCAGTGTGCTGCGAGCTGTCTGCTGCGCGTTTTGCCAGCGCCAGCCCAGTTCAGTGTTCAATAGTGACTCGGCATCGAAAGCGCTGAGTTGCGCCAGTGAATCGGCGGAAAGGGGTGGCAAGCTGGGTAGACTGGCCAGTAAGTTACTGTTGGGTCCCCCCGAACGGACGCCCCGACTGATCCCTATATAAAATTGGTGTTGGGTCATCGGGGACCAGTCCAGAACCAGTCGACCGCTCCACAGATCGTCATCCAGCCTGCTGTCCACAAGGGCGCTGTCGCTGTATTCGGTTTCCCTGCGCTCTATACGGCCGCCGGCGTAGAGTGTCAGTGCGGGTGCGATTACGATATCCGCCTGGCCGAAGAGTGCGCCAGTATCAATATCAAGCCTGCTTTTAAAGGCGGAATCGAGGTAAGTGTACTGTCGGGTCAGGTCTTCCTGTTCATGTTTGAAGTAGGCACCAGCCGCCCAGCGCCAGCCAGCGCGCTTCTGAACGGCTCGAATCTCGAGGCTGGTCATATCCCGGTCGCGCAGGTAGCGATCAAATGAACTGTATTCGAGGTCTGGTGCAATACCGACGTAAGCCCAGTCCTCGTCATAGCTGTATTCGGTATCGGTTGCCGCTGCTGATAACTGTGCGGACAGGTTGATATCGCCTGCCCAACTCCATTTTATGCGACCGAGGTCGCTCTCAAGGGCGTCCCGTCCGGGCTGGTCGGAGAGGGTCTGACGCGTATTGTCGAGGGAAAATGCATCGTAGCCATTGTCGATATCGATTCGGTGCCAGTTGACCTCCAAGCGCTGCGCTCCTGCTTCCCACAGCGCGGCGGCGCGCAGTGTCGTCTCATCGCGCCCGTTGGTATCGTCACGCCCCTGCCAGGTATTGGTTATCGCCCCGTCGCTGTCATACTGTTCGACCGCTAGCCGCGCCCATAGCTGCTCGCCCAGCGGAACACTACCGGCAGCTCCTAGCCGATACCCGCCATTGTTTTCGACACCCGCAGATAGCCGAAGGTCAGATTTCCCGGGCTGGGTAGATGACATGTTGATGAGTCCTGCCAGTGCGTTGGCACCGAGTAGGGTGCCCTGTGGGCCTCGCAGGACCTCGATTTGATCAATGTCCCAGGTGGTTGCTGCGCCGCCCAGGCCGGTCAGGTCAATACCATCCAATAGCTGGGCCACCGATGCGTTGACCGGCTCGACAAATTGGCTACGTTCACCGATGCCTCGGATTTGGGTGAAGCGTGCTCGAGAGGCGCCGCTGGCACTGTTCACGTTGGGGGCTGCAGACAGTAAGTCCTCGAGGTGCTGGGCTGAACGAGCCTCGATCTGCGAGGCACCAAATACCGTGACGGAGCGTTGCTCGGCATGTGCGGGGTAGAGCGTTGCAGAAACGGTCACCTCCTCAAGGATGGCATCAGCGATGCCATGAGGCGTCAAAACGATCAGCACCAGAGGTAAAAGAGCCAGACGCCATGTGGAGGCGTTGCAAAAATAGTATAACTTGGGCATGTCGCTGACTCACTTTCCCGGCGCGGAGCAGGTGAGACAGGCCATCGGGCCGCAAGCATCCTGTCCCTCCGCCGGCATTATCCGGTTCAGGTTCAACGGGTCCATCGTCACAATGCGATGTCTCAGGCGCTAGCCACCCCGCAGGTATTAATGGCACTATACTAACATAGGAAACCTCATCCAATAGAGGTTCGCGTCCGAGGTTGAGAAATGAAAGACGTGCAGAAGGGTAAGGTCTCTGAAGTTGGATCCGGGGGCTACACCGTGGAGGAAATCACACTGGGACTGCCGGTGCAGGAGCCCACAGCGGTGGCTCTGGGCGAGCGTGTTGAGGTCAGTCGTTACCTCGCGCGCCGGCTTTCTAAGTTGCATAGGGTGATGTTGGAAGCCAGCCGGCCATCCGAGGTGCTGGGAGATTTCATAGCCGGGATACGCAGTGCAACGGGGTGTTCCGAGGTGGAACTATGGCTTCACGACCCAGCAGGCATTCTGGCCGCGAGTCTCGGTGATATGGCGGAGCTTTTGGGTTTGCTGGAGTTGACCCCAGATTCTTATAAAATCACGTCGCTGTATGGCGATGCAGCGGCGCCGCGGAAGCTCGTTCCCGGAGAGGCGGCTCGCCTGAGCATTTTTGAGGGCAGTGGCGATAGAAACGGCATCATTGTTATCCCGGCAGTGGAGAAGGGCCATATCGTCGGCAGTCTTCACTTAAAAGCACCTCGATTGGGGTTGCTTCATGGTGAAGGCGACTTGGAGTTGTTGTTCGACTTTATGAATTTGGTGCCCATAACGCTGCGCAATGCCATTGCAACGCAGGTGACTTCTGAACTCATGCTGGTCGATCCCGTGACCCGCATTGCCAATCGCGAGGGATTAACCCGGGATCTGGATCGGGAGATCGGTCGCGCTCGTCGGGCCGGTCGTGACGTGGGGTTGGTGGGTATCCGGCTCTGCGGCCTTGACGGTATGGCAAATTTGTCCCAGCAGCATATTCAGACACAACTGCTCAGTGAAGTGGCGCACAAGATAGCCGTCGGGCTCCGGGCGACTGACGCGGTGGGCCGTATTGACGGTATGTGCTTTGGTGTGTTGGTGACAGATGCGCCGCCCGACACTATTGAGGCGATATGCCAGCGCTATCAGAACGAGCTGAAGGGTGAACTGCTCGACGATGGCGCCGGGGGCTCCATAGAAATTCTCCCCAATGTCAGTTGGGTGTCGGTCAATCCGCATGCCTATCCCGGCCGTGCGGTCTCTGAGCTATCGGGAATGATGTTGGGGGCGGTACTATCGGCCAGCACTTGCAACCAATCCGGAGAGGTGTTCATCAAGCGCGGAGAGCCAGGCTAGCGCGTTCAGGGCCATCATCAGGGCGTCGACCGCCCCTCTGGTATGAGGTGGCCTCTTCCTGCTGAACGTAACGTAATACATCGGTAACATGCGCGTTGTGTACTGGACCTGCTGCTGGCGGGCCCAGCCGACATTGCCATGCGAACAATCTGGAGCACCTTTGAGCTGGAGCACTCTTGAGAAAGCCGAGCACATTTGCTGATTTGGTGGGGCAGATTACGCATCCGTTGCAGGCAGCCTTTCTCTACCTAGGCCGAGCTGAGCGGTTCGCGGTGGTTCGGAAGGTCACGTTGGCAATGGTGGTGGTATGGGTGAGTTACAGCCTGGCTATGCTCTTTTGGTCCCTCTGGCCCAGTGAACCTGTGGAAGCACTACCCGCCGACATTATCAACCCTGCAAATTCCAAATCACCCGGTCCTGGCGCTGTAAATGTGGCGCTTGAGGATATGCTGGGATTGGGATTGTTTGGCGAGCCCCTCGACACCTCAAATGTTGCCGACATGGCGCCTGCGGTGGCGGAACTGCCAACGGGTATCGAGGCCAAAGCAAGAGAAACCCGTTTGGATGTGGTGTTGGTAGGCACGCTTGCCGAATCGGGCAGTGATGTTGGGGCAGCTGTCATGGAAGTGAAAGGGCAGCAACAGCTGTATACCGTGGGTGACGAGCTTCCGCTTAATGGCACGGTCAGCCTGGCCAAAGTGCTGAGCAACCGAGTCGTCCTGAACAACAACGGTATTTACGAGTTGGTGAAATTGTTTGATGACGACGCGGCGAGCTTTGCCGTTAGCCAAAATTCAAAAATGTCTGAGGGAAAAGTCGATGAATCGCCGTCGGCTGACGCCGATTTTCCACCGGAATTTCGTCGGGTATCGGCGCAGGGGGTGCAGGTAGCTAAAACGTATCGCGAGCAGTTGTATGAGCGCCCAGAAGCCCTGGCGGACTTAATCGAGATTCAGGCAGTCCAAGGGGCCGGTGGTCTGCGCGGTTATCGAATTGCGCCTGGCAGGAATGCCAAGGAATTCACGGCGCTTGGATTTGAAGCGGGTGATATTGTAACCGCAGTCAATGGCCTCACTTTGGCCGATCCGGGCAATGGCGTTCGACTCTACGGCTTAATGCGTGAAGCCGAGGAGGCGAGGTTTACAATTGAGCGTAATGGCACCGAGCTGACGCTGGCCGTTAGCTTGGCTTCCGAATTGCAGGAGCGATGAGAGTTTGAAATATGAGAGTTGTCAATTGAACCTTCGAAGACCGAGCACTCGATTATTTCGATCAGGGGTAAAACCTCTGCTTTTGTTGGCGCTTTCAGCAGGCATTTTGGTGCCATTTCCCCTGTCTGTGCCGCCGACCCAGGCACAGGAATACACCGTCAATTTAAAAGACACTGACATCCAGGAGCTGATCAAATTCGTTGCCGATGTAACCGGCTCCACTATCGTTGTTGACCCCACTGTTAAAGGAAAGATCAAGGTCGTTTCATCTAAACCGGTGAGTCAGGGTGAACTGTATGACTTGTTTTTGTCGATTCTGGACGTACATGGGTACACGGCTGTCCGCACGGGAAGTGTCATTCGGGTCATTCCCAATAAAGATGCACGCTCGTCGCCGGTGGGTGTGCCACCTGAAGAGGCCGTTGGCAGCAACGACGAGTATGTGACCCAGGTGATTCGACTGGAGAATATCTCCGCAGCCAAGCTGATACCTGTTCTCCGGCCCCTGGTGCCGCAGCAGGCGCATATGGCGGCCTATGCCCCCAGCAATGCCATTATCATTTCGGACATCTCTTCCAACATTAACCGGATCGTGGAAATTATTGATCGCATGGATCGTTCTGCGGTTCAGAGCACCCAGGTGTTCAAGCTGCGTTATGCCGTGGCTGAAGATGTGGTCCAGATGCTGCAGACGCTCGAGAAAAGGTCGCAGGCTGATGGTGCCGATGCGGACGAGGAGGTCACTCTTGTCGCTGATAAACGTACCAATAGCGTTGTCGTGACCGCAGACGAGCTCAATGCGCAGCGGATCAAGGATCTCATTTCCTACCTGGATACACCGCTAGAGCAAAGCGGCAACGTCAAAGTTATTTATCTTGAATATGCCGACGCCATTGAAGTCGCTGAAGTGCTGACCCGGGTCATGCAGAACATTACGCGCCTCGATGAAGGTGGCGACAGGAAACGCAGCTCGTCTACCAACTCAACGATTGAGGCCGATGAGGGCACGAATGCCCTGATCATAACTGCTGACGCGGATGAGATGGCGGCGCTGGAGTCGGTCATTGCCCGACTTGATATCCGTCGCGCACAAGTGCTGGTGGAGGCGATCATTGTTGAGCTGACGGTCACGGACGGCCGGGAATTGGGATTGCAATGGCTGTTTGCCGATGACAGCGGGTTTTACGGCAGCAATATCAGCACCAGCAGAGCCCAACTGGAGCGCAATGCGGCGATCGGTAATGCCATTTTGGGTAACGACAACAGTAATGAGGATCTAGGAGTACGGGATCTTGCCGGTGCGCTGTCCCAGGTGCCGGGAACAACCCTGGGCTGGGGTGTGGTGGACAGCAACCTGTCTATGACGGTGATTCTCAATGCGCTGGAGACCCAGGGCAACGCAAACATTCTTTCCACGCCCAGTTTGCTGACGCTGGACAACCAGGAGGCCTTTATAACCGTTGGTCAGAATGTTCCCTTCGTCACCGGGTCCTATACCAACACCGGCGGCACCAATAACGTCCAGAATCCCTTCCAAACCATCGAACGCCAGAATGTCGGCATCACCTTGAGGGTGACCCCGCAGGTTAACGAAGGTGACTCAGTGGTGCTTGATATTGTTCAGGAGGTCTCCAGCCTCAATCAGCAAATCCTGGCGACCGCTGACATTGTGACCAATGAGCGAAAAATAGAGACCAAGGTGCTCGCCCAAGATGGCGATATTGTGGTGCTTGGTGGTCTGGTAAAAGATGATGTCCAGGACAGCCAACAAGGTGTGCCACTCCTCATGGATATCCCCCTAATTGGCAGGCTGTTTCGTAATGATGTGGTGGCTGTCACCAAGGAAAATCTGCTGGTCTTTATTCGCCCCACCATTCTCAGGGATGACGATTCCCTGCGGGGAGCAACGGCAGAGAAGTACCGATATATTCGAGAAGAGCAAGCGGAGCGCCGGGCCCGGGGGTTGATGTTCCTTGATGATGGCAATCTCCCTGTGCTGCCGGAGTGGGAAGCGCAGGTAAGGCAGTTGCCCAGCGTTCCCCCGGATCCCGCAGAAGACGACCTGTAATGGACGCGGATTCCAGTTTTGCCACTGATCTCGATGCTTCCGAGCATCCGGCAGCTACGGGAGGACATGCTGCTGGAGAACCCATGGGCCCCCTCCCTTTTGGCTATGCCAAGGCCAAAGGGGTTCTGCTGGAGTCTGATGATGTGGGCTACAGGCTGCTCTTTTGCCCGCCACTCGAGGTTGATGTGCTGCTCGAAGTCCGCCGCTATCTGGGCACGGGTTTCAAGCCTGAGCCCATAGACCCTGATGCATTTCAAGCGCGGCTGACACGTGCTTACCAACGCAGTCAGAGTGAAGCGGCGCAAATGGCGGAAGACATCAGCGCGGATGTCGATCTTTCGCGGCTTGTCGATGAAATGCCCGACCTCGGTGACCTGATGGACGGTGAGGACGATGCGCCCATTATTCGCCTGATCAATGCGATTTTGTCACAGGCCGTGAAGGACCAGGCCTCAGATATCCACATCGAGACATTTGAGGATCGACTCAGTGTTCGTTATCGCGTCGACGGTGTGCTAAAGGAAATACTCTCTCCAAAACGAATGCTGGCCCCATTATTGGTTTCCCGCCTAAAGGTGATGGCTAAGCTGGATATTGCCGAAAAGCGAATTCCACAGGATGGCCGGATTTCCATTCGAATTGCTGGGCATGCGGTGGATATTCGCATGTCTACTATCCCATCAGCGCATGGTGAGCGGGTTGTCTTGAGGTTGCTCGACAAGCAGGCGGGACAACTGGAATTGGAACAGCTCAATATGAATGACCAGGTTGTCTCGGCTTATCGTCGCGGACTGGCAAGGCCCCACGGCATCATTCTTGTGACCGGCCCTACCGGCTCGGGTAAGACAACGACCCTTTATGCGGGCCTTTCCAGCATCAACCAGAGTTCGCGCAACATTCTCACTATCGAAGACCCGATTGAATACATGTTGCCGGGCGTAGGACAAACGCAGGTTAATACCAAGGTCGATATGACTTTTGCCCGAGGCTTGCGGGCGATACTCAGGCAGGATCCCGATGTGGTTATGGTGGGCGAAATCAGGGATCTCGAGACGGCGGAAATCGCTGTCCAGGCGTCGCTGACCGGGCATTTGGTACTGTCCACGCTGCACACCAATACCGCAATCGGTGCCGTTACGCGATTGCAGGATATGGGCGTGGAGCCCTTTTTGTTGTCCTCTTCGCTGTTGGGTGTCATGGCGCAGCGACTGGTCCGGCTCCTCTGTACGCACTGCCGGGAGTCATACCAGCCCAGCGCGATTGAACTCGAAACACTCAAGCTGCCGGTGGGCCAGGAAACGACCCTGTATCGTGCACTGGGCTGTAGAGAATGTAATGAGACCGGTTACCGCGGGCGGACCGGAATTTATGAATTAATCGAGATTGACGAGACGCTGCGTGAAATGATCCATGAGGGGGTAAGCGAGCAGGCGATGTTGTCTGAGGCTCGAAAGCACTATCCGGCAATCGATGCCGACGGGCGTCGACGTGTCCTTGCCGGCGAGACCAGTATCGAGGAGGTGCTCCGGGTGACATCGATCCAGTGATGGCGGGAGCCTGATATGAGCGCTTATCGCTACAAAGCCCTGAATTCAGACGGACGGTTGGTTAAAGGGGTGCTCGAGGCCGATTCCGAGCGTCAACTGCGGTCCCAGCTGCGCGCGCAGAATCTGCGTCCCGTGCAGATTCATAGCCCCGTTTTGACCATCGGTAGCGGCCGTACGCCGACTTTCACACTCTTCAAGCCCGGCTTTTCCACGGCGGAACTTGCCTTGGTAACGCGGCAATTGGCGACACTGGTGGCATCGGCACTACCGCTGGACGAATGCCTGCAAGCGGCGGCTGAGCAGACCCGCAAAGCCAAAGTCAAAACCATTTTGTTGCAGGTGCGCTCCAAAGTGGCTGAGGGCTATACGCTGGCCAGTGGCATGGGGCAGTTTCCACAGGCCTTTGGTGAAATGTATCGGGCTATGGTCCACGCCGGTGAGCAGGCGGGGCAGCTTGCTCCGGTGCTTGAGCAGTTGGCCGACTACACCGAGAACCGCCAGCACACGGCGCAGAAGTTACAAATGGCCCTGATCTATCCGTTTGTCTTGGTGGCAGTAGCAATTGCTGTGGTGACGGCTCTGATGGTGTTCGTGGTGCCTGAGTTGGTGGGCATATTTGCTCATACCAAAAAAAATCTCCCCCCGCTCACCGTGGGGCTGATTGCCACCAGTGATTTCCTCCGAGATTGGGGGATTTACCTTCTGATTGGCATCGTGGCGTTTTTATTTGTCGCGCGCAGTTTATTACGTGATCCCGGCAGACAGCTTGGATGGCATGGCTTGCTCCTGCGGATTCCAGGACTCGGGGGTATTCTGGTGGGCATTGATACGGCCCGCTTTGCCTCCACCCTGAGTATCCTGATGGCCAGCGGAGTGCCCCTCCTCGATGCCTTACGTATTGCGGAAGCGGTAATGTCGAATCGCCATCTTCAACAGGCTGCAAAGGCTGTGGCTACCCGCGTGCAGGAGGGGTCCAGTCTCAACAAGGCCCTCGCGGAGGGCGATATTTTTCCTCCGATGATGGTGCATATGGTGGCGTCGGGTGAGGCCTCGGGAGAGTTGGAGGACATGCTGGGTCGCTCTGCGGCCAATCAGGAGCGCGAGCTTGAAATGACCCTTGGCACGGTGATGGGGCTGTTTGAACCGCTAATGGTCGTCTTTATGGGGGGGCTGGTTTTGCTTATTGTACTGGCAATACTGCTACCCATCTTTGATTTGAACACGATGGTGAGGTAAGTCGATGAAACACCAGAAAGGATTTTCTTTAATCGAGATTTTGGTTGTCTTGGTCATCATGGGTCTGTTGGTCAGCGTGGTGGCCCCCACAGTGCTCAACAGCGCGGATGATGCCCGCGTCCAGAAAGCACAGGCGGACTTCAAGGCCATCGAGACAGCACTGAAGATCTATCGCCTCGACAATTATGTTTACCCAACTACCGAGCAGGGCCTGGTGGCTCTCATTGAACCTTCTACTCTGGAGCCTGAACCCCGGAGTTTTAAAGAGGGCGGGTATCTGCAGGAAATGCCCATGGACCCCTGGGGTCGAGAATATCTGTACATGTCTCCCGGAGAAAATGGCGACGTTGATATTTTCAGTTACGGTGCAGATGGGCTGCCGGGCGGCGAAGGGCAGAATGCAGATCTTGGAAACTGGAATCGAGAAAACGGCTAGGTCAGTACGGACCGGAGTGGTGATCCGACCCTCGGCATTTGCTGGCGGTTTTAGCCTGATCGAACTCCTTATCACGGTGTTCGTCATCGTTCTCCTGACGTCAATGGTCAGCCTTAATGTAGGCGGAGGAGGGCGCGACCTCGAGCGTGACCGGATGGCGCGACATTTCGTCAGTTTAATGGCCTATGTTCAGTCAGAGGCAGAGATGTCTGGAGCGGACCACGGCCTTTATCTTCAGCAAGACAGGGCGGGAACCCCACATTACGAGGCGCATTGGTTGCGACGCTACGATCAGGGATGGGCTGAGCCTCGGGGCAGTGCGCAGCTATTGCAACCCATGGTGTTGGATAGGGATATTGAACTTTGGCTCAGTTTATCCAGTGATCCCGATGTAGAGATCGTCGAGCGCGATCCCGAACTTCGACCTTCACCACAGGTCGTGTTCTTCGCCAGTGGAGAAGTTACGGAGGGCGAACTCGACTGGATGGCTCGCGATACTGGCGATCTCCTGTTCAGAATTCGTTGGGATCTTTTTGGACGAACTGAGCTTTTGCCAGGAGGGCAGGAGACTGATGATCAGTAGCCCAAGAAATCGTCGAGTGCGGGGCTTTACACTGGTCGAAGTGATGGTCGCGCTGGCCGTGGTGGCTGTTGCCGTGCCGGCACTGCTACTCACGCTTTTTCAGCAGATTGACGGTACCGAATACCTCCGTGACCGCAGCATGGCGAGCTGGGTGGCTGCCAATCGTCTGGGCGAATTAAAGTTGGTTTTAGCCAAAGAGGGTGGCCTTCCCGAGGGGCAACTGTCGGGCGAGGCCCGGCTGGCGGAGCGCGATTGGTATTGGTGGATCGAGCAGCAAACCACCGAAGTGCCCGGGTTCGTGCGCGTTGAAGTTAATGTGGCCTCACAGGAAAACACCGAAACGGCCCTGCACACGTTAACGGCGTTCCTGCTTGTGGGTGGCGTGCCATGACCTCAGCAGGGAAGGGCTTTACGCTGATCGAAGTCTTGATCGCTATGGCCATAACCGCCGTCATTGCGCTGCTGTCTTACAGCAGTCTCAGTACGGTCATGACCGGGGTCGATTCCGTTCGGAAGGAGGCCGCTTTTACCCATGAGTTGAACAGAACTTTTCAGGTTTTATCCCGGGACCTCCGACTGGTAGTTGACCGGCCCATCCGGGATGAGTTTGGCGGCTGGGAGTCGGCCCTTGAGGGTGGGCCATTAGCGAGGCAAAACCTGGCTCTGACTCGGGCGGGCTGGCACAACACGGTCGAAATACCTCGCTCGACGTTGCAGAGAGTTGCTTACTACCTGGAGGATGAGCAGTTGGTTAGGGCGAATTGGGCTGTATTGGACCGGGTGGGCTCATCCGAACCCAATGAGGTCGTATTGCTTCGTAATGTCGAGTCGTTTGATGTGCAATTCCTTGCAGATATCAACAGACTTCAGCTAAACCGTGGCATTGAATTGGATCGGCGTCTCTGGGAGGACAACTGGTTGGCAGATGTGTCCCAGCCCGATTCAGTGGTTGACCTACCCACTGCCCTGATCATTCGCCTTGAAATATCGGGTTGGGGTGAGGTCGAGCGGCTTTATGTGTTACCCCCACTTTAAACGGCATCAGGGCGGTGCGGCCCTGATCGTTGCACTGCTGGTATTTGCCATTGCTTCAGCTTTATTGGTGGCGCTGCAGCGGGATTTCACCCTGCACATGCAGCGGGGTAGCAATTATCTGGCTGGTGAGCAGGGGTGGTCCTATTTGTTGGGAGCAGAGGCTCTTGGCATGGTGGCGCTGCGCCTGGACGCCCAGTCAGATGCGAATTCCGCAGCGCCAGTCGATCATCTGGGTGAACTCTGGGCGGGAGAGGCAACGCCTTATCCTCTGGCTGAGGGTGGCTGGCTGGTGGGTAAACTTGAGGACTTGCAGGGGCGTTTCAATCTCAACTCACTGGTTGATGTGCCGGAAGCGGGAGATGGAACCCCGGGTGAAGACTCAGAGGAGGCGTTAACTGTCGCCGCGGGGGAAGCAGCCTACAGCGAGGCGCAAAAACAATTTGTGCGATTGTTGCTTACGCTTGAGGGTACCTCGATTAACATCGATCAGGCGATCAGCATCATGGAAGCCGTGGCGGATTTTATCGATGACGACGTGCGCAAACGCCTGAACGGGGCTGAGGATGAGGCTTATCTTTATTCTGAGCCAACCTACCGCACATCGGGGCGCCCGCTGGCGAGCGTGAGTGAACTCCGGGGTGTGGCTGGCATTTCGCCCGAGATCTATCGAGCATTGGCGCCTTTGGTTACGGTTTGGCCCAGGCAGGGCGGCGCGCTCAATATTTTGACCGCACCCTCGACAGTTCTTAGAAGTTTGGGCACGGGTTCGGGGTTGGAGCCTCTCTCTGAGGCTGATGGCCAGCGCCTCGTGACAGCGCGACGCGAAGGCATGATTACTTCGATAGATGAACTGATGGAGGACGTTGCGTTTTCCGCCGAGGACAGCGGCAAACTCAGGGATCTATTGGTAGAAAGCAGTAGCTGGTTTCTGTTGTCTGCAACGGTTGAGATTGCCGACAGGGAACTGCGCTTGTACAGTGTTCTTGAACGTGATGGGGAGGTTATTCTGCCCCGTTACCGCAGCACGGGGGAGTTGTGAGTAGGGACACAAATTCATGGATGCCAACCGTCGCAGCAGCGTATGGCCAGACGCGCTCGCTTCAGCCCCAGCCTGTGGATAGGCCTGTCTGATATGCCAGTATCCGAAAATCCATGCGCCCTGCGTCTTGCGGGTAATGAATTACAGCTTTGGCAGGCGGGTCGAGAGACCCTGCAGGTTGATGGTGAAGCCTTGGCAGGGATACGCAGCGTGCCTTTGGCTGTCCCCGCTGATAGGGTGCGCTTGACTGAGCTGTCAGTGCAGGCCGACGAGCGCCGCCATCTGAATCGATCCATTCCTTACATGCTGGAAGAGGAGGTCATTGAGCCGGTTGAGGCTCTGCATTTCGCCTACAGTGCCATCAAAAACGACAGTTGCATCGCCGCGATCGCTTCCCAGGAGGATATGGAGCAGTGGATAACCCGGCTTGGGGGCGACTTCGAAGGTCCTTTTATCCATGAGGCGCTGCTTTTGCCCTGGCAGCCTGGGGAGATTTGCCTTTTGGTCGAGGGGCCCTCAGTGTTGGTTCGATTCTCTGAGTGGCAGGGTGCGCGGGTAGAACGTGAGCTGCTCGGTACGCTACTGGAGGTGCTCCCAGAGCCACCTGAGGTGGTTATTGTATATGGCAATCAGCAAGAAGAAGATCTTGACCTTCTGCCCCTATCCCTTAGGCGGGCTGCCCAGTGGCGTCAGGGTGATTTCTCGGCTGCGCTCATGGTGGCGTCACCCAATTTGCAGATGTTGGACTTGCGCCAGGGCCGCTATGC
>Ga0181596_10002611_pt1 | contig 17224 bp, 19 predicted proteins | sample 041ome_6_FD_148655 | JGI IMG/M metagenome (GOLD analysis project Ga0181596, IMG submission 148655) | Coastal salt marsh microbial communities from the Groves Creek Marsh, Skidaway Island, Georgia - 041402US metaG (spades assembly) | ecosystem: Environmental > Aquatic > Marine > Intertidal zone... | reverse complement strand
GATGAAATGAATCAGGAACTGAAAACTCTGAAAGATGATCAGGTGAAGAGAGTAGCGATTATTGGTGCTAGAGGAGTTGGAAAGACATTATTTGCCCAATCCTTGGCAGGCTTCCAAAGCATAGTAATCAAAGTCTCAGAACTTAGTAGTGTGCAGATTCCCAGTTCTGAAATAATTATTCTGAAAGGAGTAGATCAGCAATCTAAGGCGGAAGTTTTGAAAATATCAGAAAGAGAGCAGCAAATTATCTTAGTTGCTCAGGAAAACATTACGGAGCACACTGGAGAATTAAATTCTTTTCGTACCGTGAACTTGGAAGAATTGATGCCGAAGAATCAGAAATCTTTCGAAAAGATAAGGAACTACTTACTTAATATTCTTGAGCAGAATCAGATTCGGCTTCAAGTCAGTGATCTACAGTTTCAGTTAAATCTTGAAGAAATTTTCGATAAGCTGTGGCCAAACATGAGACAAATCATTCGGCAAACACAAATGAGATCCAAAACTGGAGAATGGGTATCAATACCTGTTTGACCAACTAGTTGAGATCAGGTCTGATCTCGTACGTGTAAAACCGAAAGACTAGTTCTTTGATCAACTAAGTTAAGGATTACTTCTGATAAGAAATTAGGCTGAATCCCATTACTGTTAGAGTCAGGCTGGCTCCTGGAAAGAAAAACATCCACCAACTTGAAAAAATAAAATTGTTAGCATTTGAAATAAGATAACCAATACTCACATTTTCTGAGTCTCCCAACCCAAGAAAGCTAATTCCTGCTTCAGTTAGAATGGCATGGCAAATTGAAAGTGGTGCAATAGATAAAACTAAAGGCAGGACTGCTGGAAATAAGTGTTTTCTACCAATCCATTCTGGACTAGAGCCTAAGGCAACCGCAGCTAATACATATTCTCTTCTACGCAAACTAAGAACTTCTGAGCGTACAATTCGATATATCGTGGTCCATGAAAAAAAACCTAAAGTGAGAATTAGAATCAGTACGCCTTGGCCTAGTAGAGAAGCTGATAGGATGACAATCAAAAAACGAGGCAGTATCACAAAAACTTCTGATAATTTCAGAAGTAACAAATCAAGGATTCCACCAAAGAAGCCAGATATCATCCCTAGTGTCAGCCCAATCGAATAAGCTAATATCGTTACACCCAATCCAATAATCAGGGAGTTGTGAAGTCCCTGTACCACACCGGTCCACAGATCTCTTCCTAAATCATCAGTACCCATCCAGTATAGCCCAGAGGGTTGCTGAAATGCTTCAAAACTCTGGTTTAAAAAACTCCCCTCTGTGATTGTTTCTGCAAAAAAAAGAGATATTAGTGCTGGAAGAATTAGTAGGAATCCCCACCACTGAGTAGCAGAAACTTTATTCATTTCTATTAAAGTCAATTCTTGGATCAAGGACTGAATAACAGATATCGGTGCATAGATTAAGTATCATAACAATAGCACTCAATATGAAGATAATCCCGAGGACAAGCGGGTAGTCACGAACCTCAATCGCCAAAACCATTAATCGTCCTAATCCCGGCCAGGCAAACACGGTTTCAGTCAAAATGGCCCCAGTGATCAGAAATCCAAATCTAGAACCAATGACAGTAATGACAGGTAAAACTGCGTTTGGTAAAGCATGGTGAGTTACAGCCCTGTTTTTGCTTAAGCCTTTAGAAATTGCGGTGCGAAAATAAGGTTTCTTGATTTCCTCCTCAAGTCGTACTCTAGTTAGCAAGATGATTTGTGCTAGCTGAGAAAAGATCATCGTGCACAAAGGTAAGATTGTGTGATAAGCAACGTCTAGATAATAATCTATTCCAGTACTAAATAGACGAGGATTTACCATTCCTTTGATTGGCAACCAGTTTAGCTTAACAGAAAAAATTAGAATTAGGAGATAGGCGAGCCAAAACGTGGGAATAGAGTTGAGCAGAGTAGCTGATAATGGAATTCCTGAATGGATAATAGTATTGTTACTCTTAGCAGCATGTAAGCCCAAAAAAATCCCTAAAAAACTCGAGAAAAATACTGATGGAATTACGAGCAAGAGAGTTTGTGGGAGTCTCTCAATAATTACCTGAGATACTGAATCCTTAAAATAATATGAATCTCCGAAGTCTCCCTGAATTACGTTTTGAAAATAACGCAGGCCTTGATTCCAAATAGATTGGTCTAATCCATAGTGGCGAATAATTCTTTCACGATATTCCTGTGTTACGTATTCACCGGCTAGCGCAGCTACTGGATCTCCAGGAGCTGCTTGAATGAGCAGAAAGGAAATGAAGAGAATGATCCCCATGGTAATGGGGATCTGTAAGAACCTCTGAAAGATATAGTTTGCCAAGCGATCTGCCTATACCAGATGCTTCCAGTTTATTGTGCCATCACTGCAAAATTACCAGACCATGATCGAAAACCCGACATATCGCTTCGGTGGGCCGTCAGAGACTGTGTTTCGACAAGCCACCAGTATGGTAAATCCTTAGCAAGAATGGTCTGGATCTGGGCATACTTGACGGATCGTGTTTCTATTTCAGAGGTCTGACCAGCTTCTTTGAAAAGTTGGTCAATCTCCTGATTTCTATAGGCAGAAGCATTTGAGAAGGGAATATTTCCAATATTGCTTGAGACATACATTCTCTTCACTCCAATGTCTGGATCAGCACCATTACAGTAAGAGATCAGGTTTAAATCGAAGTCACGTTGGTTGAAGATAGTGTCAACGGCTGCAGATCGATCCAGAGGCCGACTGACTAAATTGATTCCAACCTGAGCAAGATCCTGCTTCATCACCTCAGCGTATTTGTTAAATCTGGGGAAATGTACAATGTCCAAACTCATTCTTGAACCATCTGTACCACGCAAGAATCCCGCTTCGTCTAACAGTGCATTGGCTTTTTGCGCACTGTATTCATAGTTCGCAAGAGTTCCACCCTGATGGGCCCACTCTATGCCCTTGTTGATGGGAGCTGCTGCAACTCTACCTAATCCAAACAAAACCTGCTCTAAGATCCGGTCGCGGTTTACAGCATGTGCAAAGGCTTGTCGAAGCAAAGGATTTACGGTCTTCTCTCGATCTAGATTGAAGGAAACCGTCATGATGCAATTCCCGCCTCCTGGACCAGCGGTATTCTTCTGCAGAGAAATGTTTTTGTTTGCCTCCATCCGGCTGAGTTCTTTACCAGGGACCCGATCAATATAATCAACTTCCCCTCTCTCGAGAGCCAGAAGTTGAGTGACCCCATCAGGAATGATTTGAATGATGAGGTTGTCAATTTTTGGCAGTCCATTCAGGTAGTAATTTTCATTCTTTTGAAGTTTTACGTATTCCCCTTTGCGATATTCCAAAAATTTAAATGGACCTGATCCAACAGGGTTTAGATTTGCGGGATGATCGTTAGCATCGGCTGTACTAAAGATATGCTCAGGAAGAATTGGAGCTTCTGTTACATCCAATCTTGAGAGCATAGGGCCGTAGGAATTACTTAGTTTAAAAACCACCTCATGATCTGAAGGCGTTTGAATTTCAGTAACAATCTTCGATAAACCAGCTTTTGTTCTTGAGTGGTATTTGAAGAGTACATTCTCAAAAGTGAATTTTACATCTTTTGATGTGACAGGTCTCCCATCATGCCACTGGGCATTTTTTCTGAGGAAGAAACGATAGGTCTTGGAATCATCTTCAATTTTCCAAGACTCTGCCAAGTCAGGTGAAGGTTGCAAAGACTGATCTAGCATGACCAAGCCACTGTAGATAGAATCTGCAAATACGTGCACGTTATATCCAGTTGTTATTCCAGGATTTAGATGGCCTGGATCGGCAGAAGTAGCCACTACAACATTTTTCTGCGCAAAACTAGAGAAAGGGAAAATAAAGAACAACAATACTAGTAAACGCAGCATTTGTACCTCTTAAGGATGACTTCTCAAACCTCTATCTTTCATAAGATAGATTCTAATAAGAATTAGATTCAGTTGTTGAATCTAGTTATTGGTATATGAATAAAGTATTTTAAATTATTGTTTTTCCATTCAACCTCCTCAAAGTTAACGTTATAAATTTCTTGTAGAGAACTTACGTTCATAATTTCTTTACATTGTCCGTGTTGCTGTTGGCCAAAACCTAACATCATAAGTTGCTCACAGTGATGATAAGCTTGATTGGGGTCATGTGTAGAAAATACAAATGTAAGTGTGTTTGTTTCCTGCAGTTTCGTCAAAATTGCAAATAGTTTTTCTTGGTTCTGTAAATCCAAAGCAGAGCTAGGTTCATCCAATATGAGTAAATTGCATTCGGAAGTGAGAGCTTGTGCAATCAATACCAGCTGTTTTTGGCCTCCACTTAGTGTCATGAAAGAGGTTGTTGCTAGATGCTCGAGCGACATCATCTCTAACCATCTTTCTGCCTCTGCACGATCAGTAGAATTTGGCTGTTGGTACCATTTGAGATAGCGGGCCCGACCCAGTAAAACCATCTCAAGAACATTTAGGTCGCTCTTAAGGTTTACATCTTGAGGCAAGTACGCAACTGTGCCCTCAACCTTGACACTTCCTGATGCAGGACGATCGAGTCCAGCCAATATCCGCAGCAACGAGCTTTTACCCACGCCGTTGGGTCCAACCACCCCTAAACTAGAGCCTCTTGGAAGTTCGAAATCCAGGCTCTCGATCAGCCGCTTTTTCCCGCGTTGTACTGCTAAAGCTGAAGCAGCTAGGATCGTCTGATTCATACCTTAGGATTCCAGTCTCCGCCGAAGTAGATACGCAAAAAAGGGTGCACCAATCAGTGCCGTGATTACTCCGAGAGGAATCTCCATTGAACTTAGCCCTCTGCAAAGATAATCAATGATCATCATGTAATAAGCTCCGATGAATGCAGAAACAGTTAATAGAGAGAAGTGATTGGATTTTGAGAAGTTTCTTGCAATGTGAGGTACAACAAGCCCAACCCAGCCGACGACTCCAGCGACAGAAACTACGCCAGCACAAATGACTGTAACCAGACCTAAAACGGACCAGCGATTACGCTCCACATTCAAACCGAGTGATTTGGCATGATCATCACCGAGATTCAGTACATCAATGCGATATCCCAAGATAATTAAGGCGAGTAGTGCAATCAGTATGAGGGGGCCGACAAGCTGAATCTTGGCGTAACTTGCTGTCGCAAAAGATCCCATTAACCAGTAAGTGATTGCGGGAAGCTTATCATCTGGATCTGCGATGAACTTTACCATGGAGACTAAGGCCAGGAAAAAGCTACTGGAGACAATTCCCGCCAGCACAAGTGTTAGTCGGCTTGTGTACCCTTGCACTCTAGCCACGACAAAGACCAAAATCATTGCGATCAGACCGAACAGAAAAGCAAGCGATAGTGTGAGGAAACTGTTCTCAGAGATGAGAATTCCAAGAGCTCCCCCAAACGCCGCACCAGAATATACCCCGATAATCTGAGGGCCAATCAGAGGATTAGCAAAGACTCCTTGCAGTGCACAACCACAAGCTGCAAGCCCAGCTCCACAGATCATGGCTGTGAGTGCGCGTGGAATTCTAATGAGCAGAATTACTCGCTCAACAATCGCGTCTAATTCGAACGTGGGATGGAAGAGGTTGACAAGAATTTTGCCAAGATCAGCAACTGAAGAATTGAGTTGACCCGAAGTAATATAGAGGACTGGGATAGTCACTGCGATGAGAACTAATCCCAGTTTTTTCAGAAACAATTTCGATCACTTGAATAAGTTTGTATATCCTTTTGATCCAGCATTCATTTTCATTTTTAGAATCTCATTCAGATCCGAATCAGCAGCGTCGGTCTCATAGAGCATCTTGTAAGAACGTTTTATTTCATCACGGAGTGGATAGCTGTGGTGCTCCGGATAGGTTAGCATCCCTAGCCACATCCAAGTCAAAGGTGACTCCTGATTAGGAGGATCCCAACGATATCCTCCAAGTGGCATGGAGTAAACGGTCTTATTGAGCGCTGCATCAGTTACTGAAAAGACAGGGTGTTCGATATAATCTTTGGGAGAGAGTTTTGGTTCGAATCCATTCATCAGGACTATGTCTGGATTCCACGCTACGACCTGCTCTGGAGTTACATTGTAGAACCCTTTGTTTCCTGCAGCAGGATTGATCCCACCAATGAGATTGATATAGAAATCGTTATAGGTTCCTTTGCCAGCAACCTGTAAATTGTTCTTAAATAGCCGAAAATAGAGAACATTTTTCTTCTTTTGGATCTTGGCTGAATTGGTTTTGACTTCTTTCATGGTCTGTTCACGCCAATTCACCATTTTCAGCGCCTTGTCTTCCTTACCAAGTACGGTTGACATGATCCGAATCCACTCCCGCGTGTCTTGTTCATTCCGAATCATAATAGCTGCCACATTCAAACCAGCGTTGGTCAAAGGATCGAAGATTTCATCTCCATAGTTTCCCCATTGAAAGACCAAATCTGGCTTCAACGCTAAAACTCCCTCAACGTTGGGCATAAAGTTGAAGCCACCACCAACAAAATCACTGGGTAATTGAAGCACTTCTGGAAAAAGTCTACCGAGAAACCGACCTTTCATAGCTGTTTTGGTAAGCTGATGCACTCCCACTAATTTGTCAGCTGAACCGTCGATAGATATGAACATGGAGGGGGCTGGAATAGGGATACTGACCACTCTCTCGACAGGATTCTCAAATTGGATTGTCCGACCCTTTTGGTCGACTACTTCGAGGGCACTGGCTAGAGTGGCCCAAAACATACAAATTGTGATCAGTAAAATTCTCATAGCTTTCTTATGTTACAAATTTCGTTAGAAGGTGCTGGAAGAACACGTTGACACATCTCCCACTGTAAAACTCGGACCTCTGCAGGAGGTAGCTTGCCAGCATTCCTGAGATGAACTGCTTCCAAAAATTCATCTCGTACGACACCTGGTTTAATGCCTAGGTGAAACTGGGCTTCTGGACATGTAACCTCAAAGGCGTAAATGCCAGAAGAGGCCTTTGAACACTCAACAGACACCTCAGTCTCTGGATCAAGAGTAAATCCAGTTTCATGATCGGGTTGAAAAAGATAGCTGAAGGCATCTCTCATCCCTTTTCCACCAAAGGCTCCTCGGATCTGAACCCCCGTTTTTGGAATTGCTCCGAGGCCATGTTCCAAAAGGCATTGTGAGAGCTTGAAACCGAGCGAGAGCCCACACAGGGCGGGCCCAGAATGGTACTTTAGGAAGTCACCAAAGTGATATGGATATCCCCAGGTAATTTCTATGTTTTCGTTTAGTGGAAATTGGCTGGCCCACTCAACTAGGCCAGCCTGTGTTGATGGTTTGGGAGTCAAGCTCATCCTTTAGTCAAAATCCAATCTGCAATTTGACCGATTGCCTGCATGGATGGGGCTGCTGGATTGAAATCGATCGGTGCAATTGCTTTCCTTTCGGATTCAATCAAGTTTTCATCATAGGGAATGGTCGTGATGATTGGCATGGAATGCTGCTTACAGAATGTCTCGATGGCTTCCCGATCTGCATCTGTCCTGACCTTGTTAGAAACAGCGTAGAGATGAGGAATCTTTAGCTCAGTTGCCAGCTTAAATGTCCTCATTCCTGCTTCTAAAGAACGATAATAGGGCTCTACCACGATCAGCATCATATCCACATTCTTTGCGGTTCCTCGCTTGAGATGCTCCAAACCGGCTTCCATATCAGTGACTGTGTGTTTTCCGTAGCCAGTCAGTTCTACGATGAGGCCGCGCACCGCGCGGTGAGATGCACACATTCAACCACTGCCAGCAGTTCCATCTGCAGGGTGTCCCATAACGATCAGATCAATATTATCAGGTGCCTTTGAGCCGTATTGCTGAAATAGATCTGATTGAGAAAGTGTCATCTTCAGCACTCGTTCTCCAGCTTCGTCCTCCTCTAATTTCATCACCGTATGAGGGATGAAATTAATATTTCCGGCATCTTCTCGGCTGATTCCTAAGGTCAGTGCCAAATTAGGATTGGGGTCACCGTCAATAGCCAGAATTTTCTCCTGACGGCTAGCCAGCATTCTTGCTAAAGTTCCAGCAAGAGTGGTTTTCCCAGAACCACCCTTACCAACAGTTGCGATTCTCATGTTGCTCCTGATTTGTGTTGATGGAAATGATCTTCAATCATTTGATGGAGTAGCTTTACTGCCTCAGGAATTGCTTTTGAGACAGCTTTTGAGAGTTTTAGTGTACAAGGTTCAAGATTACTTGGCTCACAGGCTAAAACTCTTAGATAGGGAGGCAATTTACCTATATTTTTTAAAAATTGAAGAACCCTAGCTGGGGTCGCATAGTGTGTATCCGCAAAGTAATCTCGCTGTTGCTGAACGTTCAAGGCCAAGTCTTCAACCACAGGCTCAAGTACTCGCAGTGTGCCAGGTGGAAGCTTTTCTTCGAAAGCATCAACTAGAATCAACCCTTGGTAACCGAGCAGCATTTCTTGAATAATGTTGATACCTCCAATCCCAGTTTCCATCAACGTTAGGCCGGGCTGCAGAGTTTGGCTTTGTTGGTAGACTTGCACAACGAGTGGACCGAAAGCGTCGTCAGAATTCAACATGTTGCCCACTCCTGCAACAAGCAACTGATGCTGTGCTATCAAGGACTCTTTCAGAAACTAGGGAGTTCAGGAATGAAGGGCATATCGAGGCCGATCAAGATTCGTGGAGATTCTTTCTTGACCGGGTAGCATCCAAGGTAAGCATCACTACCTAATCGTGCTCCATTACGGATGTCATACAAGCAACCTTGGTGGTGAGGGCAAATCAGGGTATGACCATCGATCTGAGCCCCAAACATCAATTCATGGTTAACCATACACTCTGCTGAAAATGCGTAGATTTTTCCCTCAACCAAACAGAGGAAAATGAAAGCATCTTCGATCTGATCTGAATAAAGTAAGCCAGCTGATAGTTTTTCTGCATTGTGACGGCTGGGAATCCACCGGGCCACCTTGCGAGAGTTGAGAGAGACACTTTGGGAATCGCCACCACTACAGCTTGATGCTGTAGGGAGTAGGTCATATAGATCCATCAGTGTGCGAATGGGTGGATCTGTGATGACCTGCTCCATGACTCCGTCTTTAAATAGACGAACCAGACGAGTCAGGGATTCACGATGAATCTGATCGAGAACGTTCAGCAATTCAAAAACTCGACGTCGTGCCTGATCGTCTTCGATTTGCTCCAGAGAGGAGACCAAGTAGTCAGCCCTCGCTAATAATTGATCCCATTCCTCATTGGTCATGAATCCACGCAGGGCTTGTGGCTCAAATTCCTGCGTATTCTGGTCAGTGGTGTTTGCAGCGGCTATGGTCGTCTCCATCGCAACACCCGTCTACACATTCGTAGTGTCCGGGTTGCTGCATCTCATTGAATGATTCGATAAATAGTTTCCCACCTTCCTTGGTACCAGCCTCTAAAAACTGATAGCTACCGCTGGGAGTCTGTTCCATTCGTCCTGTTCCGCACAGTTCCTGTAAAATCAAATCCACCTGGTCAGTAGGCTGATTCAAGAAAGGACTCAGTGCCTGTGCTGTAAATTCATTCCCAAATCCTTCTCCCTGGTACCAAAAGCAAATCTCGAGGATTTCCTCTTTATGCACCAATTCATCGAGTGCAGTGCTCATTTAATTTACATAGTTGAGATGTTGCTTGAATTCATACTTGGTAAATAGTTCTGAGTCTACGAGATCATTGACAGACTTATCTAGAATAGCTTCTCTGTCAGAAGCCCCATACTGCGCTACAGACCAGGCTAAATCAGCAATTTTTTTGCGGACAACATCAGGGTTGAAGCCAAGAATTTTCAGCAATTCTTCCTCTTTAGAGCCCATATTTTCAGCCATTACAATTTCTCCAAAAGCATCTCCGGGTAGATCCACCTCTACCGTAAAGACTTCCTTTGGCCACACTTTGAAGTAGTCCCCAATGACCAGTGTGTTATCAAGCGAGACAACACCAGTAACTCCTTCGTACACCCGCTCCTGCAACTTCAATGTCGACATCTCTCCTCCGATCCACTTGTAGACAACGACGTTACCGGGCCGCAGACAACCGGCTGAACTTCCGATGAGAACAGTGCGATCGTAAACGGTCTGATGGTCTTGTAGTCGTTGGGTGACGTGAATCGGACTCCAAGTCATGTTTTCAACTTCGACGATCATAGATCCCGAATCTCTGTCCTGTAAGTCCTGCATCAACAGCGGTCCAAGGGGATAGCGGTCGAGGATAGGAGAGTGGCCAACAATACCGATTAGGACTCGCATGGACTCAATTGATACCACATGCGCAGGTGGTTACCTCTCTGGTAAACACATGGTCTGAACCGTCCACCATAGTGTGAGTTGTACAAGGCATACAAGGGTCAAAACTACGAAGTGCTCGTAAGATATCAATGCCTTTGAACTCTTCGGAAGACTTAAAGTTACTTTCTAAAATTGGGGTATTCAGCACAGACTTCTCATAAGGTCCGGGCTCTCCCCAGGGTGTCTGAGGGCAGGCGTTGATGGTCGATGGAGTGATGATCTGGTAATTGGTTAGCAAACCGTTCTCAATCTCGCAGTGATGGGATAGAAAGCCTCTTCCAGCTCCCCAGAAGCCGGCGCCAATGAATTTACCTGTTTCAGGAATCTTGAACGGTGTGGCAACTTCACGCTCCCCTCGTTTCCAGAGATCCATTGCTCTAACCCAATTCTCCATATTGACCATGGCATTATAAGCCACTGCGTAGGCACGTGCTCGATTACGTTCGATCGCATTCCAAACGGGTGGGACTTTCCACTCGATTTTCATCTCTGGCAATTCTGCACCTTTACCGACATTCAAAACTAGGCTGTTGCCTGTAGATTCAAAAAATTCACTCTTCGGCAACTTATTGGCCAAGGCAGAAATATACATTCTAGCATAGGCTCCAGCTTCAAATACCTTGCGGTCCCAGGTCGGCGTAGTTGACCAACTATAGCGCTCTTTCCAATTTTGCTGACCAGGCCGTGGAATCGTTGTTTTGTTCCAGGGATGGTAAGGACTCAAGGGTGCACCGAGAGGATCCGTTTTGTAGGGATAGTCTTCCCACATCTCGTAGTAGGAGTGTTCAATGAACTCTTCAATGCCTACGTTCAGATCCTGTAGTCTTGTGGTAACTAATTTCCCATCAACCAATGCCCCCGGTGTAGACCAGCGCATTTCTCCCCAAGTGTTGCAGTTCTCGTAAGAGGCATCGTAGTAGTCTTCATGATCCCACTGGCCAAAATCAACCATGGTTGCATCTAGCTTACCCACTTCTTTGAACCGCTCATCACACTCGTAAAAGAAATCATAAATATCATCCCAAATTCCCACGCACTTTTTGGAATAGTCGAAGAATTCGGAGAAGCGAATGTAGAACTCATTGAATGTGGTGGTACTGAGGGTGGTGGTTACTCCACCCGGGATGATTGTCTCTGGATGCGGATACTTGCCTCCCAGTAGTACGTAGGCTTCGCGGGCCACTCTGGTCATCTGCAATGCCTCAAGATAGAGCTTGCCCGTCAATGGATTGAGATCCGTCATGATTTCTGAAATTTTCCGATATCCATGAAGGTGGCTGAAGCGGGTCGGAGTATTCTGTGCCTTTGCCCATATCTCAGGATTGGTCTCCCGAACGAGCTGTTCTGAATAATCCGGACCTGCAAGCACAAAGAGGTGGAGTGGGTTGTCGTAAAGATATTCACAACTCAGCAACAGATTGCGAACGACAATTCCTAGTGGTGGTGGTTTGATTCCCAAGGCCATCTCAATACTGAGGGCAGAGGCTGTGGCATGGACACCCCCACAAACACCGCAGGCACGAGAGCTAATGAATGCTGCATCTCGGGGATCACGACCCCGTAAAATCACCTCATAGCCCCGAAAGAGTGTAGCCATCGAATTTGTTTCTACGACTCTTCTGTCATCGAGATTGACGGTGCTGTGGAAAGCCAAAGCACCTGCTACGCGTGTAACTGGATCAAAGTCCTTGTCAAACAATTGGCCATTTTTTCGAGCTATTTCACGGAGCTTTTCTTCTCGTTCTGCTGGAGTTTTGACCTGATACTGATAAGGATTTGGTACGCCACTCTTCAGATGAGCATTGCCGGCAGAATCAAATTCGATAGGGAGATTTTCAAAACACATTGATGGCCTTTTTTCTTTAGGGTTTGATCCCTGAGACTAGATAATGAGCTTGGATAGGCATGGCCTACAGTGGAAAACTCAGCAGTTCCTATTTATGATTTTTTTGGTGGAGCCCAGTGCTTGGAACCCCCTGATATCTTCCTTGGTGCTCCGGCCAGACTAGGCACAGATTTGCGGTCTGACGTGGATGCGTTATTTGATGATTTTGTCAACTGGGACAGGTTAGTGAGAGCGGCCTTGAATTCATCTAAGAGAACGGATAAGCCACCGTTAAGTTGCCCAATGCCCTCCCCCAGTGGGGCTGTGTTTTGGTTAACCTGTACGAGCCCTCCAGCCAGTAACTCCAGGTTGTCTGCGGTCTTTTTGAGATTCAGATAGATCCCAATCAAATGATAAGCAACGACCAAGACGATAGCTCCAGCTAGAATCAATGAGATGCTGGTAAGGATAGTAGACATGATTAGTTCCTTCCACGAGCGAGTTCAGTTGTTAGCTGGTGTAGTCCTTTCGTCTGTCCAACAATTTCTGTTGCATGTTCAAGTGTTACCCCCAGTTGCTTTGTATGGGAAGTGTGACTGGCAATGCCAAGTCCACTTTGAAGCATTTCATGACTGTACTCACAGATGGATTTCGTGTGAGACAGCGCCTGACTCAAAAGAGACCAAGCGACAGGGACAATGATGAGGGCAATGATTGCCAGGGTGATGCCCCAAATCCAGTACGCCGCTTCAGCCATTTTTTTCTCCTGTCGCAGATTTTGGAGTGAGATTGCCTGCCAAGACTGGCAGACCACCTTTTATATTTACCAAAACAGAGTTGGTCTGCTCCAGCAATGTTGGCAAGTGCGAGGTTTGTTTCTCTATGGCTCGCAACCCCAACCTCAGTTTTGCCAGAAAACTTTCTGGAGTCCCTCCGATGGCAGCTAATCGATGGTTGATCTGTATCAGTGCCCAGGCCACAACTGCCAGGAATGCCAGAGTGACAACGCAACTCAGTAAAACCATGAATGTCATTTGGACTCTCCACTCTGCTGCTGTTTAGTGAGTTCAATGCAATTGACAGCGTGGGTCAAAGCACGGTTTAAGTGGCTGATCGACTGTCCCAAGATAGGAACATGAATTGTGTTGTTAGCTACCCTCTGGCCAGTATCCCAAATTTTTGAGACAGCCTGATGAATCGTCCGAGCGTTGCCTATAATGATTAGTAGCAGAATGGCAGCTACGCAAATCACCACAACTCCTAACCCCAAAGCAACCCACCAAAGTAAAATGTTTTCGTCGACAGTCATGATGCCCTCTTTTCTTGGTCATCTTTGGCTAGTGGTCTCAGTAATTCTTCTAGTGCACCCATCCCATCAGCTACTTCTCGGGTATAGCGATTGGTCTGATTCAGTTGCCAGATGGGCATAGTGTTTTGCTCCACTTGTTCCACCTGTACCAAGGCAGTCGTCGCTAGTTGAATGATTCTTCTGGTTTGGTAGATGATGCCAAGCAGTAACACCACAACCACCAAAACAACTACGATTGCGGTAGCGAATCCAACCAGCCAGAAGGTGCTCATGCGACCTCTTCAAGTTGCTTAATTTTTGAGTCGCTTTTCAAGAATGAATGGGCACTTTCCTGAAGCTCCTGTTGGGTTTTAGAATTTGGAGAAAACTTCGTTCCAGTATGTTGCAGTTTGTTGTAGAAGAATCCGGAAATCTTTTCGACTACCCCCTGCTTTTGATGGCCCCATCCACTGGGAACATTTTCGTTTTCTTTCCAACGAGCCGTCCAGTTGGTCTTTCCTTGTGTCAACCGTCGTAGAGGACGAATAAAGCTGCCTACTGTGCGGCTTGCCATTCCTGAAACGATAGTTCCAGGAGGTGACTTGTAGAAAGGAGCGAAGGCATCTGGGAAACCCGGCATCGTGCAGCCAATACAGATTCCACCAGTATTCATGCAGCCCCCATTGTGTCCCAATGCACCTCGAGATACCATATTACATTGTACCACGGGTCCCCAGCACCCCAGCTCTACTAAGCACTCAGGGTCGCCATAGTTTTTGGCAAAAACTCCTTCCTCGTAGTTGCCAGCCCGGACACAACCTCTGTGGACCGTATCACGGAATAACCACGCTGGTCGCCCGAGCCCGTCAAATTCTGGCAGGGGCCCTAAGCCAACGAGAAACATTAACACTGCGGCAATTGTCTCGGTCAGATTATCTCCAACAGGGGCGCATCCTGGAATATTGATTGGTGGCAGTCCCAGTGCACTCAGATAGTCCTCTCCAAGAAAATCCATTACGGACATTGAATTTGTGACGTTTCCTGCGGCGGCTGGGATTCCCCCCCAAGTTGCGCAGGTTCCAACGGCAACCACTGCTGCAGCACTTGGAGCTAGATCACGCAGCCAATGGGCGGTAGGAATGGGTTTGTGGTAGCCATCCTCACTGTACTCCATACCCATTGCTGACCAATAACCACCAAATTTTCCAGCAATGCTCTCATCCGCAACAGACCCTTCATAGAGAACTACGTAAGGGGCTCCAAGCTCTCCTTTTTTTGCCTTGTGATACGCTGCCATGAACTCATCACCAGCTGTGACCGAAAGTACGGGGTGATGGAGTACTATCTTGGGTAAGCCTGGAATAGCAGCACGAATGAGTTGATCAACAGATGGGTTCTTAGCTCCCACCGCAGCAATGCTACAACCGTCACAACTCATTCCAGCTAGCCAGAACGCGTGAACTTCTTCAATTGGTCCTTGTTCTAGTGTAATCCTACCGAAGCCACTTTTAGCTTCTGGTGGTGTCGTTGTTTGCATGATGTTTGTCCTTGCGCGAAGGTTTAGGAAGAGTCCAAAATTTTTTTGGAGTTTTAACTTTCTGCCGGCCCATTGTCCAACAAAATCATGAAAGTCCTCAGATGATTCAACAAATACCTATTTGACCAAACCAAGAAAAAAATAAATAAATATCTAATTTTAATATTTTTTTTAATAATTTAATTTATTGATTTGATGCGTTTCAACTCTGCAATTGAAGTTCCTAATAATTGTTTTATTTCAATTTTGGAGAGATATGAAACTTCATATCTTCAACGATCATAGGGCATATTCAGGGGAACTGGGGATCGAGAATTCGAGCTATGGCAATCATCGCCTGACCCAGGCTGATACCACCATCGTTACAAGGGATTGCTTCAGGTCTAAGCACAGAGAGTCCCTGTGCCAGCAGTTTTCTTTCGAGCAATTGGGCCAATAGCTCATTTTGAAAGACTCCCCCACTCATGACAACCTGCTTCACGGATCTACAATCTATTCGAGTTGTTTGTAGATGTTGGACGATTTGCCAAAGACCTTCTGCCAGACCACGATGAAAACGCAAGGCAATCACTGCGTTAGGTGTTCCACCCAAGAGATCGTTCAAGAGGGCCTGCCACATTGGTTGTGGTTCTAGATAAGGCAATCGATTGGACTTCCATTCTAGAATGGCAAAAGGGTAAGAGAAGCTATCGATGTCTTCTACTGAATAAGCCTCTTCTGCTAGACTTTGAAGCTGCATAGCGGCTTGCCCTTCAAAAGAAACAGATTCCTGGCACAAGCCGATTGCTGCAGCCACGGCGTCAAACAGTCGCCCACCTGAACTGGCAAGGGGTGCGTTGCGCTGCAGTTGCAGCATGCTCTGGTACGTAGAGACAGGCTGCTTCTTCAGAAATCCTGCAAGCTCCAGTTGTCCATAATTCCCCAAAAAGTGATCCCATCCGAGTGAGCTGAGCAGCTGGGCCAATGTATTGCGCCAGGGCTCTCGCATTGCTTTTTCACCTCCTAGCAGAGCTACGGGTTTCAGCATTCCCAGACGTTTTGCAGAGCGGTAATCTCCAAGCAGAATTTCGCCTCCCCACAACTCATCATGAGGACCCATCCCTAGTCCGTCCAAAATGATTCCCAAAACGGGAGTCGTCTCAAGCGGAACCAGGTGCTCTGCCAGGCAGGCGGCCAAGTGTGCGTGATGATGTTGCAGACGCATCACAGGAAGTTGGTGTTGCCGAGCGTACTCTTCACCGATGCGGGTACAGGGGTAGTCAGTGTGCAGATCTACAGCGACATGACTGGTTGGTTGCGGATACAAGTGTTCAAACAACTGGAGGCTTGCTTCAAAATCTGTGATGGCCCGAGCTTCGTGCAAGTCTCCGATGTGAGGCGAGAGAACAGCGTGATCATCGATGACTCGGCAGAAGGTGTTTTTCAGTGAGGCCCCAAAGGCCCAAACGGAGTGCGCTCTTTCAAAACCTGCTGGTAGAGGAATCGGTTCTGGAGCTAATCCTCGAGCTCGCCTGAGTACTCGAACCGTTTTTCCTTCTATTCGTAGAATGGAGTCATCGACACGATTGACGATTGGGCGTTCGTTCCAAAGCAGCCAATCTGCGACGCCATTTAGTCGGTTTCGAGCTTCCTCAGGAGTTTTGCACTGTGGTTCATCAGAGAGGTTTCCAGATGTGAAGACCAACGGAACGCCCAGTGGTTCGAACAGCAGGTGGTGCAAGGGAGTATAAGGTAGCATCCAACCAAGCCGACGTTGATTGGGAGCAACTGCCTCTGGCAAAGACATCGTGGATTGCTGGTTTTTTTTAAGCAGGACAATCGGAGCGACGGGGCTACTCAGTTCCCTCCATTCGAGCTCGTTGACAGAGCACCATTGCTCTAGCATCTTGCGGTTCTTCCCCATCAGGGCAAAGGGTTTGGCCTCACGAATTTTTCTTTGCCGTAGTCGCTGCACGACATTTGTGTTCGTCGCATCACAGGCCAGGTGGAAACCGCCGATTCCTTGAATTGCAATGATTTCGCCCTGTTGGAGTAGACGGGCTGCAGCATCAATTTCATCCAGTGTGGAAAGTTCCTCCCGATCAAAGTGCTGACCATCCAAGCGCTCTAGATGAGTTTGGGGTCCACAGCGATGACAGGCGATTGGCTGGGCATGGAAGCGACGATCGTTTGGATTGGTGAACTCTGCTGAGCAGACTTCGCAGAGTGGAAAACCGCGCATGCTGGTGTTGGC
>Ga0181596_10002608_pt1 | contig 17238 bp, 12 predicted proteins | sample 041ome_6_FD_148655 | JGI IMG/M metagenome (GOLD analysis project Ga0181596, IMG submission 148655) | Coastal salt marsh microbial communities from the Groves Creek Marsh, Skidaway Island, Georgia - 041402US metaG (spades assembly) | ecosystem: Environmental > Aquatic > Marine > Intertidal zone... | reverse complement strand
TAAACCACATGAGAAGTTCGTCCCGTTTGATATCAACAAAGTTTGTGAAAGTATGCATAACTATGGTACAGTTATTTTCAGTATAAGGAGAACGATTGAGAGATATCTATGTAATCAGTATGGGATTAACAACCTGATCTATCTTCCTCTGAGTAAGTCGAGTGAAGATGATCCTTATAGTTTTTATACGTTGACTATGGTAGAGAACAATAAGAGGTATTGGAGTATGGATTGTAGACTTGAGGAGGTTTCAGGTGCTATTTCAAGTAGTTTGATCTTGTATCTTGTGAATAGCTTTAGGAGTCTGTATAAGGATGTATTTGGTGATAATGACTACAGAGATGGGTATGAGGATCACTGTCAAGAGTCTAAGGAGGATTTTGCTCAGCTTGTTATGAATATTATGCTGATAGCAGATAGTAAGAAATTTTGTAAGTTGTTGAGAAAATTTACAATGACTAATATGTCATATTCTCCTTCAGAGAATGATAAATTTAACATTTATGGGGATGATCCGCTCCAAAGGAACAGGTTCAAAAACGAGAAAGACGATGAGGAAGAGATAATAACTGTCGTGAAACAGATGTTTGATGATATTACATTGGATGCAGCAAAAAATTTATATATAAAGGTAGCTTAAACATAAACATCCCATTTTGTTAAAAAATGAGATGCGTCGGTTCTATGACTACATTACCTAGTCGCTTTGAAATAATAATTGAGCCTCTCAAAGCGATACTGAGACAGAGTGATCCACTTGATCTTATGTACCTTCATATACCTAAAGTAACTTTAAAAGGTAAACCTTATGTTATACCAGATAATTTCATGGAAAATTTTGACGGTCTTCCAACCAAACTTGTTATTAATAGATGCGAGAAGGATTATGGACCTATTACAAAACTAGCGCCTATTATTGATGTTGAGGAAGATCCAGACACTTATATACTTACATTTGATGACGACATGATGGTTCACCGTAACGTTGTAAAGAAAATGAAGGAAAAGATTCGAAAGATACCTGATACGTGTCTTGCTTTTTCAGGTATATGTGTGGGATCATTTCCGTTCTATTACCAAGGTGTGCTATGTAATGAGGAGGATCAACCAGTTGATTGGATTCAGGGAGTTCATGTTGTTGCATACAAGAGATCTTTCTTTACTACAGTGGAAGAGTTGGTTACTTATGGAGACGACACTCCTATAAAGCATTCATTGTTATTTAACGATGATCATCGTACATCGTCTTACTTAGCTAGTAAGAATATACCAAGGGTTGCTATCAACCATGATATAAGAGAAAATTTTTTCAGGCTACCTGGTCAATCTCCAGATGCATTGTCTGGGCGTTGGTTTCACTTGGTATGTGAACATGCAAAGATCATCTCGTACTTCGTTCATAAAGGTATATATGTTCACACATTTAGAGTAAAATATTCTGTTCTTATAGTACCAGCTTTTATTTTGTTTTTACTATATTGGACAGCAAAGTGGTTTACTCTCTCTCCTCAAATATTGGCAGTTTTACTAGTAGTCTACTCGTTCATAATAGTCAAACTTACGTTGTCACGTATAGGGTTGAAGACATACAGCCCTATCATGGTATTTTAATTACTTTTTTCCTTTAATCTTGATGAGATTTGCATTACATAATTTTAGTTTCTTTATGAGAATTATACGCCATATTAACAAACCTAACAGCACAACCGCTAGTATAATATAATATATTGTTTTGTTAGGTAAGAAACATTTAACACAAACATCCTGTATAGAGCTATTGTGGACTGTTTGAGACGCTAAAGGTATGCCGTTCACATTGAGCTTGTCTATTGTATCTAGATGAGCCATGTACCAGTCCGTTTGGACATCTATAGGGAATGTAGACTTTACAAGTTCCTTACAAGCCTCGTTAGAAACGATATAAAACTGTAGACCCATGAACTGGGTGCTCTTAATATCCTTACTAGGATTTTTCTTTCTTACTTTCGTACCGACGAATACTGAGTTCGGCCTCGATAAAATTTTTTGAATCTTACCCACGTTGTCGTTGTTTAAATTGAGAGAAGTCATATCATCCTCAACAATGATAATATAGGGGAAATTTTTATCAACGCAAAGGTTCCATAGTTTGTCATGACTCATCGTGCAACCGACGGCACCCAGGCTCGGAATACCTGAATGTTGTTCTCTATCTGATATCAGATCAGTATATGTTCTGATAGTGATAAGTTTTTTAGAAAGAAGCTCGGCGGGTTGGAACTTACGACCGTCAATCGCTTCAAAGTGGTTGATGTTCTTAAACCCTGCTAATTCTAACTTTGATTTCAGTTTCTCATTTTCTTTGAAACTGATATAATACAAAGGTATATCAAAAATGTTCATTTGTATTATATCAAGAAATTATCTATCTTTTGGTGAAATAAATTCCATACCTAGCATATTCATTATCTCCTTTTCTGTGTATGCATGTACACGTTCATTTCCCTTGAATAGACCATGCTGGTTTAATACATATCCTAACTTCTTAGCTTTAGAACGCATGGATATATTGAAGTCTCTACTACCAGTAAAATACAATAATCCAGCTTGAAACTCGTGTTCAGGTAAGAATTCTATATCCAAACGTAGATGACCATGATTTTTTGCACGAGCTATACCCATAAACTTCTCTTTTTTCATACTGAGTATGTCAGTAATTATCTTCTTCTCTTTAAGGAATATCACTATATCTTCTAGATCGCAGGTTTTTCCAGATATAAGACAATCTATATCTCCTGATTCATTTGCACCTCTTCTATAAGATCCAGCTATTTTGAAAGTTATAGATTCTGAACCGAATTTCTGGTTCAATTTATTCCGAATGTTATCCTTGAACATGTCTATACATGATTTTGGTATTTGTTTTTGAAGGTCGCGGTAATACTTCAATCCTATCTTCTGATTCGCGTTAAGAAGGTGCTGGTTAGCCTTGATATCCTTCAGAGATCTCATACCTGAATCCCACAGTGATCTAGATTTAACAGGGCCAACACCCCATATCTTCTGGAATTCTTCTATTGTTATATCTGCTAGACTCTTAGGGATTCCCCGTTTAATCTCTTCTACACGATTAATCATACCATTCTGTATGTATTCATGTATGTTAGCTGTTATACTTTTTCCGATCCCATGTATTCCTTTGACTTGATCTATGGTGGTTACTTTGAAGTTAAGTAATTTTATTGAATCTATAGCATTAAAATAAGCTTTTTGCCTCCAGCTGTCATTTTTATTACCATGATATTCAGCAAGTATATTTAAATTTTCAAGAAGTTTGGAGTTCATCGTACTTTATTAAATAAATGTAAACTATATATAAATGAAGAAAGAGCTTGTAATCTTGATTATAGCAATAACAGTAACGGCATCCCTGTTAGCATATAGTAAACATCTTTCTATAAGTAAATCTACCAATAGTGACAGTATAAAAAGGAGTAAGGTAGATGTAGATTTTAAAGCGAAGAAAGAGGCTGAAGTAGAGTATACACCACCGTCTATAATACCCGAGGAGAAGATCATACCCAGAAAGATATTCCAGCTTGTTACAGACAAGAACAATATACCATTAGAATTCAATGATAATATAAAATACGTGAAAGAGATGAATCCTGGTTGGGAATATAAATTATACGATAACAATGATCAGATAGAATATATCACTGCCAATTTCCCAGAAAATGTAGTGAACGCATATAAGATGCTAAACCCCAAATATGGAGCTGCCCTAGCTGACTTCTTTAGGTACTTACTTATGTATATAGAAGGAGGAGTATACTTGGACATCAAGAGTGCTTCACGTTATCCACTTGACAAAATCATATCAAAAGATGACGAATTTATATTATCTCATTGGGACAAAGCATCTCCTCACGAAGATGTACTGAAAAAATATGGTGAGTTTCAGCAATGGCATATCATATGCAAACCCAGACATCCAGCTATAAAAGCAGTCATAGATAATGTAACAAGAAATATAAACAACTATAATATAGCACATCATGGCTCTGGCAAACCAGCTGTGCTTAAAGTAACAGGACCAATTGCTTATACACTAGCTATATTACCTCTGATCTCCAAATACAAGTTCAGAATTTCTAGGTCTCACGTAGATCTTGGACTCATATACAATAACATACACAAAGATCATACTAAAATTTTCGGTAAGAACCATTACTCACTTCAAACAGAACCTCTGACTATTAAAGAAAAAGATATCAAATTAAACCCTATATGTGATTCACGAGAACATTTTAAAGAGCAAGGAAAATGCTCAGTAGCGATTGAAATAGTTCCGCTTTGCACTAATGTTTTAGAATTCAGGACTGGCTCTTCTGACAGAACCTCATCGATCATTAACGGATTTATGTATAACAGAAACAACCATATTGTAATAGATGCAAAAACAGATAAAACCTACCCAGGAGAATACAAAGTTATCAAAAAAGGAATCGAACAAATAAGTTTAGAAGATATAATAGGTATATCACCTATAGATTGTCTCATATCTGATTGTAATAGTTGTTTACTAGGATTTTTAAGAAGTTCTTTAGGGAAGAGCGTTCTAGACTCTCTAAAAACTGTCATTGTCGAGATTATTGACGAAAATAATAATGAGCTGGAAAAGATTCTAACGGAATATGATATTGTACATACTAACACGGGGTATGGTTGTGGAATATCCTGTAGTACAAATGTTTATGTCAAGATTTAACTTTTTATAGGTAAATAACCTATAAAAATTAAGAGTTTGTATCCTCCTTGATAAAATCAGCTCTACTATTCAAATCACTTTAACAATTCAACAATAAAACAAGATCTTCGTCATCATTGACAGCTTGAACAAAATGTGTATCCATAACTGTAGATTTCTTATCTTCTTTGGCTCGATAACCACTTACCTCGCATACCTCAGCTGTGATATACTCAAGAACAGCTGTGAGGTAAATAATAGCTGTCTGACCAATATGAGTTGACTTAGATAAATTACTCCTCATTGCAGCCTCAACCTTAGGAATAGAAAGAACAAGTTTAGCCCTGTCTGTTCTAGGTATCCCCTTTCTTTCGTCAGACACGGATATAGTAACTGCCTTTGTTCCTTCACTAACAGCATGTTTGGACAGTTCGGTAGCGAAAAATATCCTGACAGCAGCTTGGATGTCCTTAGCAGCTAAATCCGAACGTTTGCAGTTCTCTTTGATGATTTCAGCATCACCCACTAGCCTTTTCAGAATCTTATGAAGTAGAACGTTTACCTCATCAATGAACTTCTTGCTAACTCTCATATCAGGATGAGTTTGCCTAACTACGGCGCGAATTCCAGTATCAAATCTGATAACCTCCTTTTTAGTCATTTTATATTATTCACAATATAAAAAAATTAACATTTTAATAATTTACCAAGCGATTATATTCTAAGGTTTTCTTAAGATGACTAGCCATAAGCTGGAAAAAAAAATGTTTAAGTAATATAAATGAAAACGACATCGCTTATATTTATAGCTGTTTCTGTTCTACTTCTTATAGGTTCAGTTACTATACTGGTTTTGTTCAATAAAGAGAACTTGACACTTCCTCAAAAAAATCTAAATAAACGCGCTATGGCTAATATGCGTACAAGAAAAACAAAAAATACGAAATTTGAATCTGTTAGTAATGTAACGAAACTTTACAATTCTCTTACAAAAAGCAGCAAACCTAAAAGTATAAATATGACAAAAAAATTGAGGAATCAGCTAGATAGGAATAGGGCTGCTCTAAAGTCTAACAAAAAAGCTGTTAAGGTTATGAGTGTAAACGGTAATATTTACCTATTCGATAAAAACAATACTTTAGTAAACACTATTGAAGGTTTCAGTGATTGTGACCCGAGTAATTCTAGATGTGTTGCTCCAGAAGAATGTATTGAGGAATCTGTAGAGGATGGTCTGCTTGGTGAGACGAGATGGACATGTAAAAAGAGAGAATACGCATGGTGGGTTATAGTGCTTATTGTAATACTTGCATTCCTTTTTGGTGGGTCTGATAACAATGAACAACAATATAGTAGTGACGTGATGCAGGAACCAGATATTACATCCGCACAAGCAAGGCTAGTAGTTGCTGAAGAGTTTGCTTCAGGAGAGGTTGAAAATTTAGTAGTGGGCTCGGAAGATGGAGAAACTGGTGCTAGTAGAGGACAAGGTTACATTAAACTTCCTGATATTGGAATCAATGTTGATCAGGAAAGAGTTTTAGTAGACTCTGTCAAAATTCTTCCGAATATCAAGGAATTACTTGATCGTCTTCGTATACCTGGAGTAGATGTAGATGAAGGTAGTCGTTCAGATGGTTGTGACTGTGAAAAGCTTCTTTTGAGCGTGAACAGAGGTGTTCCTGGGGCTTTTAAGAGATACGCAGCATGCTGTTTGAAACCAATAATACGGGATCTTCCTCCTATTATGCTACCTCCTATGGACGAAGAACCTCCCAGAACAGGAGGAGGTCCCATAGATATTCCTGTTGTGGATGAAGAAGACCTACCAGCAAATGTAGCCTATAGTTTTTGTCAAGGTCCAGACGAGATTAGGGTTCTAAGTGATGGAACTCGTCTAAGAGAGACCCGTGCTAATGTTTGTTGTGAAGCTAAGTGTATCAATAATAGTTGGTTCAAAGAATGTGGTACTGGATACAGTGAATTCTCCGAAACTGTACCTGCTGATTCTGGTGAATTTTGGTACCCTATGCTTCAGACCAGTGAGTTTCTCGACATACCATGCACTACGAAGAAACCATGCTTCGATCGTAACGGAAGGGTAATTGATTGCGATTCTCAACCCGCTGGGGGTAGGAGTGGAGCAGGATCTTCAACATCTGTTGTACCTGATGTTGCAGGAAATAAGAGAGTTCGTTTTGCTTTATCTGGAATTTAAATATCATAATTCTGTTGTGTTTTTGTATTTTTTGTAACAATACAAAACTTTCTTCTTTTTACATAAGTCCGCTAATCTGGAAAATAGAAACATTGTCGGTTCCAATATCCTGGTTCCTGAGAAGTGCCATCAAATCACCATTCCTTCTGGCGAGACCAACGAAATCCTGTCTATCAAGGATACCAGAACTGGGCCTGGGGATGTTCACAATCTTCTTTCTCCTACCGATAACATTTCCAACTCCATCAAGGCTAATGTGGAATCCAAGGACGCGACCTTGATCCCTTCCATTCTCAAGAAGCCATAGAATTCCATCCTCGCTGAAAACACCAGCTGTACAATCCTCAATGCGTTGTGTCAACGTAAGGTCGCGAACATATCTAATAGTGGACCTAAGAGGAATGTCTGTGAATTTATAGATTCCGATCTTAAGAAGCTTATTATTAGGTTGATCATGAGGGACGAACATCATACCAGTGATCTTATCATAAGCAACCCATCTAGCCTTGATTCCAGGAATGCGAACAGTCAACCTAGTTCCAAGTCTAGAACCAGAACGGATATTGAGAAGGGTATCATTTCCGCAAATAATAGGTACAAGCATCTTAGTACTCTCGTAGAAGTCTCCCTGACCGTACTTGCCATTATCGTAGCAATCAGTAAACATCGGGAAGTCCTCCTGGAGATCAGCAAAACCTCCAATAGAGTTGATAGAAGTGACTATAAGTCTTCTTCCATCCTTACCAGTTGTAACATACTCGTTGTTATCTTTAAAATAAGTAAGACCTGCTGCTCCCTCGGACCATTTGTACTCGAAATCATCATGAACTGTAGTGACACGGGACTCGCTATCTCTCCAATCAGGCCTTGTTCTTCTCAGAACAAGCTCGTCAGAATCGAGTAGAACTGGTCTAGTACGGACACGAGGGATAGGCTTCGGTTGCCACCACCACCTGAAATTTTCCTGAGGTCCACAGTTGCATTTACACTGTTTTGTACTCACTACAATGAGAGTAATAATTGAAACGATTGCTATAATAGCTGTAAGAGCTGTAGAAGCCTTTAGCCGTTGAACTAGTTTTGCGGGAGAAACCATGATTTTAATATTTATAAAGATTTTTTTTTCAAATACTGTTAAAATATAAATGAATGGACTTACTATAATAAGTATAATAGCTCTGTTCGTTGTCACTCTCGGACTGATAACAAGTAATGAGTTTTATTACGATACAAATAATCTATACGAGGTACACGAACCAATAGATATAGTATATACTTGGGTAGACGGCGATGACAAAAACTGGCAAGAACAAAAGAACCTGTATAAAGGTGTACCAGTAAAGGACGCTTCTACAGCAAATAGATTCAAGAATAGAGATGAGATCAAGTATTCGCTTAGATCAATTGAGATGTTCGCGCCTTGGATAAGGAATGTTTATATAATAACGTATAGCGAGCAAAGTTATCCTTCATGGTTGAATCTAAGTAATAAAAAGGTAAAAATCGTACCTCATTCAGAATTATTCCCTGACTCGTCTCATCTACCTACTTTTAATTCTCAGGCTATTGAATGTCATTTATGTAACATTTCGGGTCTATCAGAGCGTTTCCTATATTCAAATGACGATACTATGTTTGGTAGAATTGTTACCAAACAGGATTTCATCTCTAAAGATCATAAGCTCAAGTATGGTTATGGTAAAGGAGTAATTTCAAACTGGAAAAATGCAAAGTATGATGGTTTGTTTTTCGACTCGTGGATTAATAACAGTAATCTTCTAGATGAGATGTTTGGAGTAGATGATAGAAGGATTGAAACCCCCCATCAACTCTGTATCATGGATAAGAAGTCTATGCGTTACATACATGAAAATTTCCCAGAAGAGATCGACAATACTTCTAGAAGTCGTTTCAGAGGTGAAGGTAATATAGCTCCTGTTGGTTTAGCGATTTTTACTGCATTGGGTAAAGGGGACGCTATCCGTTGTAATATCAGTAACATAGTTCTGAAACTAACGGATAGTATAAGTAAAACCAGAGATCAGATGAATAATGTTAAGAGAGATCGTCCCAAGCTTTTATGTGTGAACGATGACACTAAGGAACCAAGTAAGGAATTTGACATTATGTTGAATGATTTCTTCGAAGAGTATTTCCCTTACAAATCTTCTTTCGAAATCTAAACAAGGTCTACTATATTTTGTGAAAAATATAGTAAGCTATACTTTTAAAGTGTGTACTTTACCCTTACTTTTGTATATAACCTGCCCAGTTTCACTACCTTTTATAAGATTAGAGCACTTGCAATAATCAACCTTGACATCTTTCATATGTTTATATTTTGTTCCTGATTTACAAAACTCAGCACCTATTATACACATATCTATAGAGAAATTTGTATTATTTACCTCCATAATAACATAACACGACGGGAACTTGGATAAATGAAAGAAAATATGATCTTCTTTCGCTTGTTCAAGTAAATTCCAGTTATCCTGAGCATTCTCCCCCCTTTTATATACTAAACCTTCTGATGTAAGCACTTTCATCTTCTTTTAAAAATGACTTTCATAACAAATATATTAAATCAAAAATAAACCATGGAGAAATACAGGTTCTTTCCTTATCAATGGCATATAGACGACGGTGAAAAAGAAATCACCTCAATTAGAATATACGGTCTCGACGAAAGTAATGAAAATGTATGTGTTCGTGTGGACAATTTCACGCCTTACGTGTACTTAGAACTGCCAGAAAACATAGATTGGACCGCGTCTAAGGCTCAGCTAGTTGGTAATAAGATAGATGAGATTTTAGGAGAACAGAGACCTTTATTGAAGAAGCTGATGATGAAGAAGAGACTTTACGGAGCTCATATAGATATAGATAAGAAAGGGGAACGTAAGATGTTTCCTTATCTTTTCTGTTCTTTTTCTAACTCTGGCGACATCAAGAATTTAGGGTATAAACTTCGAGGAGCTATAAATGTGATAGGTATAGGATCTCTAAAGCTGAGAATACATGAGTCCGACGCTGACCCTATTCTACAGTTGACTTGTTGCAGAAACATCAATACAGCGGGTTGGGTTGATTTTCATGGAAAACGTCAGGAAGGACATGATAAACTAACAATATGTGATCATGAGTTCAAAGTTAAATGGAAACACCTGAGTCCATATGATAGTAACAGGCTTCCAAAGCCTAAAATTCTTGGGTTTGATATTGAGGTAAATTCTATGAATCCAGCTTCCTTTCCTAACGCAGATCGACCTGGAGATAAAGTGTTTCAGATTTCTTGTGTTTTGGCCAGAGATGGCGACTCCCCTGAAGATTACGAGCCATATCTTCTTACTCTTGGTGATCCAGACCAAGAAACAGTTGGGGATGATGTGATTATATACACATATGAGACAGAGGCACAGCTTCTACAGGGATTTACCGAGTTTATCAGAGAAGAGAATCCGAATGTTATCGTAGGATATAATATCCTAGGATTCGATATTCCTTATCTGATTGCCAGAGCTGAGCAGACAATGTGTCTTCCAGATTTTGACAAGCAGGGGTTCCATAAGTTTGCTCATGCTAAAAAGAGGACAATCAAGTGGTCTTCTTCAGCCTATAAGAATCAAGAATTTGAATACATTGATGCTGAGGGTCGTTTGTATGTTGATCTCTTGCCCTTGGTTAAGAGGGATTTCAAGATGAACAACTACAAGTTGAAGACGATAGCTGAGTATTTCATTGGTGATACTAAGGATCCTTTGAGTGTAAAAGGTATTTTCAAGTGTTATAGGATCGGTGTAAAAAAGGATTCGAACGGAGAGTATAGTAAGAAAGCACGTAAAGCAATGGCAATTGTTGGGAAGTATTGTGTTCAAGATAGTGCTTTAGTTGTTCGGTTGATGGACAAGTTGAAGACCTGGGTTGGACTTACAGAGATGGCTAAAACATGTAATGTACCTATATTCTCGCTGTATACTCAAGGGCAGCAGATCAAAGTTTACTCACAGCTATACAAGTATTGTATGTATGAAAACATTGTAGTTGAGAAGGATGGATATGAGGTTTCGGAAGATGAGAGGTATGTCGGTGCACATGTGTTTCCTCCAGTTCCTGGACGATATAACATGGTGGTCCCGTTCGATTTCGCATCTCTGTACCCAACTACTATCATTGCTTACAACATTGATTACCATACATGGGTTACTGATCCAAAGATTCCCGATTCGATGTGTCACGTGATGGAGTGGCAGGATTGTATCGGTTGTTGTCATGACCCCAAGGTTATACGTAAGATGGAGCTGACTAAATACATAGACATGAAACAGGCGGAGATCAAGAAGATGCGCGAGAAACGTAACAAGACTATGGATAAGCTTAGAAAGAAAGAGATGATGGATGAGATCCAAAAAGAGCTTGATGATCTGAAGCCTTATACTCAGGAGAGGTCTGATATCAACAAAACAAAACCGAAATTTCCCATGTGTGCAAAGAGATCTTACCGCTTCCTAAAAGAGCCTCGTGGTGTTTTACCAACGGTAATCCAGAATCTACTAGATGCTCGTAAGCATACTCGTAAAGTCGAGATGGCTGCACATTACAGGGAATTAGATAAGTTGAAGAAAGATGAGGATAATGATCACAGCGAGCGTATTAAGGAACTAGAGAGTCTGTTAGATGTATTAGATAAGCGTCAGCTAGCTTATAAGGTTTCAGCTAACTCTATGTACGGTGCGATGGGAGTAAGACGTGGATATCTTCCTTTTATGCCAGGAGCCATGTGTACTACTTATATGGGTAGAACAAATATTGAGCTTGTTGCGAAGACTATACCAGAGAAGTATGGTGGTGAGTTGATTTACGGCGATACCGATTGTTGTGTAGCGGAAACTCCGACTATGATACGTGATGAAAATGGGGTCGTCAGAACCCGACCTGTGGATGAATTATCATCTGGTAATTGGTCTCGGATCAACCCCAGTAAGGAGATATCCGATGCGAAACCTGGATGGGAGATATGGAGTGACAAAGGATGGACGCCTATCGTAAACGTTGTTCGGTGCGTGATCAAGAAACCATTGACAAAGGTATTGACACACGTTGGTGTTGTTGAGTGTTCGAATGAACATTCTCTGTTACGAGAGGATCTATCACCTGTAACTCCGACTGAGTGTTGTATCGGGGACAAGCTATGTACATCATCTCTCCCACTTCCATCTGATACTCCCTCGACTCCCATCTACAACAACAAACTCACAGCTGAAGTCATAGAAAACTACCAGATACCTGATATCGAGGATAAAGGTATAACGGCCAAGCTGGCCTTCCTATGGGGCTTCTTCTTCGCAGATGGATCATGTGGAACATATGGAAAAAAATCAGTATGGTACGTATGTAAACAAGATAAAAAAATACTAGAACGGGTCAGGTTAATTCTAGAGGAGGTCGAAGATGGGTTTGAGTGGGATGTTATGGACATTATGGAGTCGTCTCAGGTCCATAGAGTTTACCCACAGACTAAAACACGTGGTAGTTTAGATGGGTTAGTAAAGAAATGGAGAGAACTCTTCTACGATATTCGTGGCAACAAGAAGGTCCCAGATGAGATGTTCAATGTCTCGTTACCGATTCGCCAGGCGTTCTTTATGGGTCATTATGCAGGAGATGGTTCAAAGAAGGATCCAGCTATATCTATATCTAACAAAGGGATGTTGGGTACTCAGGGATTATTCTTCATATGGAGATCCATTGGATACAACGTGAGCGTGAACACCCGAGATGATAAGCCATGGATTTACAAGTTAACTGGGTCAGACCCATCTAAGAAACAGAGGAAGGCTCCTAATGCGATCAAGAAATTGATAGGTAATACGTTCGAGACAAAATGTGAAGGACCTAGGGATTACATCTACGATATCCAGACAGGAAACCATCATTTCGCTGCTGGTGTTGGGGAACTCGTTATACACAATTCAAATTATATCCACTTCCCCCACCTCAAGACTGCGCAGGAGACATGGGACTATGCTCTATTCGTTGCCAGTGAAATCACCCAGTTATTCCCTAAACCTATTGAACTCGAGTTTGAACAGGAGCTATACGCCTTCTTCTTCATTCTCACCAAGAAGCGATACATGTATCGTAAATGTTTGAGAGATGGAGTTGTTGATAAAAAGATAGGTAAGAAAGGTGTATTGCTTGCTAGGCGTGATAACAGTAAGTTCATTAGGGATGTGTATGAGGGTGTTATTAGTAGGATTGCAGATGATCAGACTAGAGAACAAATTATATATTATGTGATTCAACAGATCAATGAGATGTGTTCAAGTGCTAAGCCATATAATGACTTTGTTGTTACAAAGGCTGTAGGTGATTCTGGTGGATTGCAGGCGGAAGAATTTTACAATGAAAAGGGTCAGCTTAAGGCCAAGGTCGGTGATTATACAGTCCCCATTTTGTCTAGTGATAAGACTGAACGTGAGAATCAGTTAGCCAAAAAAGGTGCTAGTAATGATGAGGAGTACTACATGCTCTGTCTCCCTGCACAGGTACAGTTAGCTGAAAGGTTGAGAAGAAGAGGACAACGTGTAGACAATGGTACTCGTCTAGAATATATTGTCTCGAGACCAGATATACACACAGCTAAACAGTATGAGAAGCTAGAGAGCGCTGACTATCTCGCTAAACATCAAGATATTGTAAAAGTAGATTACCTTTACTATTTGAAGGCATTGGCTAGTCCACTTGATCAAGTTATTTGTACAGCTTTCAAGGGTTTGGATGATTTTGTACTAGATCAGTATAAGTTCCGTCTTAAGGTCAGGGCTAAAGTACATGAGGAGTTACTTTCTATTTTCTCGTCAAAACTGGAATTTGAGTAGTTCGCTATGGTGTTATATAATCAAAAATAGATTATATAATAATGTCACAATGCAATCAGCATATATAGCTGAAAAACGTAAAAGTATATTAGAAATATTATCGTATAAATTCATAAATAAGATGAATAAACTCAGATATTCAGAGATTGAAGTTAAAACTGGAAAGCCATTACCAGCACCAATTCCAATTTCCTGGCATTCTAATGAATGCTATGTTTGTATGGAAGAATTTAATGAAAACAGAGCAAGGACTCAGTTCTGGAAGTGCCGTCATAATACTTGCTGGAAATGTTATGAGACACAAGTTAAACGTAAAGATATGAAGTGTTACTATTGCAATGCTAAACAATTAGATTTAACAGACATAGTTAAAACATATAGACAGGTGATTCTTCCCGATGGTGAAAAGATGTTTATAGTCGAGAAATTATCAGCGTCTAAGCCTGTCAAAGATGAAATCCAACAAGAATTGATACGAAACATGTTGAAATATAAATAAGTTTTTTGATCTAGTATTATAAATGACAACAACCGTAAAATTTTTGATATTCGTGGCATTTATAATCATATTATGTCTTGTATTTACATTAAGTACAAATGAGAAATATACAGCTAAACGTACTAACGATCTAGTTCTCCCTGAATTTACTAATTTAGATACTAGTTCATCAGGTTTCCTCACTCTTAAGGAAACAAACAAATTAATGACCAGACGCATGGAGGCTTTGTCTGGAAAATATATGTCTAAAGATAAATTCAACAAGATATTCTCTGTTGTTATACCTAGTTATAGTTCTGAAGCAAATATATTCTTATGGCAACTTCAGATGATGGTTAAACTTCAGATGCACGATTTCTTACATAGTTTGACAAAAACTGGAGGGAAGTTTTACGTGGACAAGAAAACCATTGTGGATGTGTCTGAAGTATTGAGTGATTTATTGTTCTATATCCCAGACGGGTTATGGTCTCATGATTTTATCTTACTTTTATCCATCTTTAATCGCATAAAAACTGACCAAAAATCATCTAATAAAGAAAATGATGGGTTTTTCTTACCTGTGCTCAATATGATTGACTTTTCTTATTTAATTACTGGTATACTTCAACCTAGTGTTTCTGATGGTATTGATCATCATGTAAAACTTGCGTGGAATTCTGGGTGGACAACTGAAAATTACAGAAACAAAAAATTAGACAATGCATATGGAGAAACCGTTAGTATTCCATGGAATGTACTGAGCGAAACCGACGACTTTGGGTACAAAGCTTACATGTATAATGACCTAGCTAATCAAGCTCTTAATCATTTTAATCCTGTAACCCGTCCATATGATACGAATGACCTTGATGAGAATATGTTTTATGACCAGACTATAGCTCTAAGACGTCAAGATTTTACCCGCAGACTCAATTCTGAAAAACAAGGCCTTTTCTCGCCTGAAAGTTGTGTGGATATTTTAAATGCTTTTGCCGAAGACAATGACGGTAGTATGGATGGATTTTCTGGATTTTTAACAAGGGTTCGTGAGGAATTATTTGATTGTGCCGAAAGTCGAAGAAATCCTCAATTAGCTGGGTGGTATTTTTACATAAGATATATATCTAATAGACAGTTGCCTCTTGATAATGGGTTCCCTTCCGTTGTTGAAGACAATAAAATTTCTAGCCGTAATCTAATGGAGATAAAAAGATTAGAAGGTAGTGTTAAGCCTGTAGAGAACCCAGATGATACAGTAAGTTTTGGATCATGTCGTCCTGTATTAAAATGTAGGAGTTGTAGAAGTTCATGCAGGTATGCAAATTGTAATAAGTTAAGAGCTCACGCAGCTGTTGATTTTTATGGCAGCACCAACGCAGCTGTTAGGTCCACATATTATGGAATTAGTATTGGCGTCAGTAGAACATTTTTTGCTGATAGGTGCAGTGTAGGGGGTATAGGCGATGCTAGTTGCCCCCCTGGTTATAGTTGTCAATCATCTTATTGTAAGACACCCTCTGGTAATAAAAATTATTACCCAGCTGTTACTATAAAACATGTTGATGGAACTTTGGCTAGATATGGTGAATTTCCTCTTGAAAGTGGTACTTCTACTGGGTCTGAGTTTATGATTCAACAGAAAATTGGAAAGATTGTAATTTATACTCGTCAATGTCATTTTGAGACATATTCTGGAGAGGTTGACATAATTCCCTGGATTTCTGGCGGAAACCCGTATGATGATACTAATCCTGATCTTGATAGCATATCTGATATGAAGACTAATTTCTTGTCTAAACTATCTGTAACGCAAACACCGCCTAGGTTTGTTGCTACTAACGCACTCGATTATAAGTATGTTCCTACTCCGAATTATTGTATACCTGGTTGTAATTACAATTGTAAATACAATAGAAGATGTGATCTTCTGAACTCAGATCCTGTGATTGGTTGGAATTCTACTGCTCCGTTTCCTCCTGAGAGATGTCGTAACCTAACAATGACTGGAAGATGCATTGATGTGAGTAAATGCCCAGGCACGCCTGTTAGTGGATTATGTAGCGGTGGTAGTAATATTATGTGTTGTCCAGATGACGAAAAAGGTGTTTAAGTATGCATTTTAAAATAAAAAGTTCAAAAACTTTTATTTTATCATTACTTGAAATTTATTACATTGGAGGCATAGCCTTACCATTATCGTCATATTCAACTAGATCATCGTCTTCTAGAATGACAGCCTCTCCATCATCAACATCATCTTGGAGAGTCCTGATTCTATAACCAGACCAGCGTACTCCAGGGTCTGCATCACCCCATAACCTTTCAAAGTATTCCTTGACTTCATTCTTGATTGGAAGAGTCATGTTCGGGAATCCCTCCTTGAACCATTCCTTAAACTGAGCATACATCTCAATAAGAGAGAGACTACCACTGTCCTCAACGATACATTCCTCAATGAATTGCCTGTAGATATCATTCTGTCTACGATAAACAGCTGTAGCCTCCTTAACTTTATCTGGTTCAATTCTTACAGTAATTTTCTGACGCCATTGAAGAAGGTACCAAGCGAATGCTTGCACCATACCAGGTACTTTCTCGTTGAAACTCTTGTCCATAGGAAACCTCTTCTGAAGCAATTGTTCCTCAAAAGTGTCGGGACAAGGCTCTCCAGGAGGAACAAAAGTCGACTCAAATGGAATAACACGGATACGGTTCCATGTAGCCTTGTCTGAATACTTCAATTTTGGGAGCTTGTTACAAATAAATGTCAACATAAACATGGGGAAGACCTCTCTGGTAGATTTACCCTTTTCGAAGAGATCACGAGCCCAGTAACTATCTCCTCCAGAAAGTTTCTTAAGTTCTCCAATGTTCAACTGTTCATCTGCGTCTGGCTCCTCCATAGTTGCATGTCTAACAGGTGGTGCTG
>Ga0181596_10002602_pt1 | contig 17254 bp, 10 predicted proteins | sample 041ome_6_FD_148655 | JGI IMG/M metagenome (GOLD analysis project Ga0181596, IMG submission 148655) | Coastal salt marsh microbial communities from the Groves Creek Marsh, Skidaway Island, Georgia - 041402US metaG (spades assembly) | ecosystem: Environmental > Aquatic > Marine > Intertidal zone... | reverse complement strand
AGACGTGCGCTTCTTTCTTGCGTTTCAAGTTGTGAGGGATGATGAGAGTTGAGTCCTTTACTTTGGATAAGAGTTTTGCGTGAGATTTCTCGATTCTCGTCAGTGTGTGTGATGTAAAAAGTGTGTTGTGTGTTAAATTTTCATGGTACAGCTAAAAACAAAATAAACGGGAGACGCTCTCTCTCTCTCTTTTTCTTCGCGACGAGAGCGCGACCAAACGACGACTTCTTTCTCTCTGTCTCTGTCTCGTTGCGCGCTCTCGTTCCTTTCTTTCATGCACATCCGCAAACCTCCTCGATTCTTTCTTTCTCTCTCTCTCTCTCGCAAGCTCTCGCAAGCTCTCTCGTCGTGACTACTAAAACGCTAAAATATTTTTGTGGTGTATAAACTCTCTCTCTGTGTGTTATTTTAATACGCTTGCTCGTCGTCGTCGTCGTCGTCGTATTCCTCGTCTTCCACCGATGCGTCTTGGTATTGCTGATACTCGCTGACCAAATCGTTCATGTTCGATTCGGCTTCCGTAAACTCCATCTCGTCCATGCCTTCGCCCGTGTACCAGTGCAAAAACGCTTTGCGCCTAAACATGGACGAAAAGTCTTCGCCAACTCTCTTGAACATTTCCTGAACCGCCGTCGTGTTCCCGATAAAGGTGGCGGACATTTTCAAACCTTTCGGTGGGATGTCGCAGATGGAAGATTTGACGTTGTTCGGGATCCATTCGACAAAGTAGGAAGAGTTTTTGTTTTTGACGTTGAAAAGTTGTTCGTCGACTTCTTTGGTCGACATGCGGCCTCGGAATAACGCAGAGGCGGTGAGATATCTACCGTGTCTCGGATCCGCGGCGCACATCATGTTCTTCGCGTCCCACATTTGTGAGGCAAGCTCCGGAACGGATAACGATCTGTATTGTTGCGATCCTCTCGACGTGAGCGGCGCGAAACCAACCATGAAAAAGTGCAATCTCGGGAATGGCACCAAGTTCACCGCTAACTTTCTCAAATCCGCGTTCAATTGACCCGGGAATCTCAGGCAGCAAGTGATGCCACTCATGACCGCGGAGATCAAGTGGTTCAAATCGCCAAAGGTTGGGTTGGTCAATTTCAACGTTCTGAAGCAAATGTCGTACAACGCCTCGTTGTCCAAAACCATGCACTCGTCGGCGTTTTCAACCAATTGGTGAATAGACAACGTCGCGTTGTACGGTTCGACGACCGTATCAGAAACCTTCGGCGACGGCACGACCGAAAACGTCAACATCATTCTGTCCGGATACTCTTCGCGAATTTTAGAAATCAACAACGTCCCCATACCGGAACCTGTCCCGCCCCCCAACGAGTGGCACACTTGGAAACCTTGCAAGCAATCGCAACTTTCCGCTTCTTTTCTGACGACGTCCAAAACTGAATCAATCAATTCGGCACCTTCCGTGTAGTGTCCCTTCGCCCAGTTATTCCCGGCGCCGGTTTGGCCGAAGATGAAGTTATCCGGGCGAAAGATTTGACCGTACGGGCCAGATCTGACCGAGTCCATCGTCCCGGGTTCCAAATCGAGCAACACGGCTCTCGGAACGTAACGACCTACGGAGTAATAGCGAGGAAGAGGTAAAAAACGTGAGCGTTCGTGTCATCTTCGTGTCTATGGTGTACTCTCTAACCGCGAGCCGCGCGCGAATTTTTTCAAAAATCAAGGGGAACAAACGAGTCGGAGTGGGGGACAAAAGCAAAAAGAAAAAAGAAAACATACCTCCCGTAGCTTCGTTGTAATACACATTAACTCGTTCGAGCTGTAAATCTGAATCGCCGGCGTACGTGCCGGTGGAATCGATGCCGTGCTCGTCGCAGATGACCTGTTCGATGACGAAAAGAGAGAACGAAACGCGCGTTTCAGTATTCGTATCAAAAATTGGGCATTTCTTTTCAAAAACCACCCACGGACACACACACGAAAATGGAAAACGAAAATGGAAAAAGCTACACGAGACTACAGCGATCGTAAAAAAGGAAAGAAACCCATCGCGCACCTCCCAGAACTTTGCCCCGATTTGGTTACCGCACTGGCCGGCTTGTATGTGGACGATTTCACTGCGTGATGATTAAAGAGAGAACGTGACGATGTCAGAAATTTTGGAACGGCAACGCCCCTCGCGCGCAAAAAGCAACGGAAAAAAAAATGAAAATGAAAATGCGCGCGTAAACAAACACCGCCGCGCGCGATACCACGCGAACGATAAAAACGCGAATATTTGAGACGTTCGAGCGCTACGACGTGAACATCGAGAGCGACGGCGGAAAGAGAGAAGAGAGGGAGGGAGAGAGAGACGCACCGCATGGTTGTGTGTACGTGCTTTCGTGAAAAGTGGTGGAACCAAAATGTGTGGATTTTTGAAAATTTTTGTCCTGGTGCACAAATTTTTTTTTTGGTTCGAGAGAGCAGAGAGAGAAACTCGCATCCGACGCTCTCGTTGTATGAAGAGCAAAAACTTTTATTCACAAAACTATTTATTACGTTCGCGCGCCGGCCGCGCGCAAGTTTAAATCGACGGGTTCGCCCAGTTGTTCTTGAACACGTTGTTGTTATTCGCGGTGGCGGCGTCGCTAGAAGTGCTAGAAGTGCTATGAGCGCTATTATTCGTGTCGTCATCTCGTCGTCGTCGTCCAAACTCTAAGCTATTCTTCATGGCAAACGCGCCGAGAAAATTGACCAAGCCGACGGCGAAAAGCGCGGCATTCGCGTGTTGCGAAAATAAGGCTAAGAGGAGTAAAGAAGTACCCACGAAGTAGCGTCCAGTTACTGTCGCTTTATAAAACCCAGTTTCTCCGTTTTTGGCGACCGCGCGGTAGTATAAACCGAAGGCGATGGCTGCGGTGGCGACCACGCGAAGCCAAACCGTGGTGGACAACGTCTCGCCGACGGGCACCACCAAATGGAAAAAACGCCGCGGAAAGAAAAATAAACACACGCCGACGGCTAAAATGTATGTTCCGGTAACTTTTGCGGCAGTCTTGCACCGTTTCAGCTGATCTGACGATAAGGTATTCTTTTCTTTCTGTTCGTAATATCGTTCAACATCGTCGTCGCCTCCGCCACCCCTTTTCTCTCGCGCGGCGCCGCTTCGCCGCCCGTAAAACTTTGAAAACGTAATTTCCCCCGTCGTCTCGCTCTTTTCTGCCACCATCGGTATCCCTGTGAAGGCTCGCGTATCTTTCACTTCCACGCCGGCGTCGAGCAAATGCTCCGGCGGACTCATTTGCGTTTGGTCGATTTCCAAAACTTCCGGTCGCATGTCCAGCGCGAATATCTTCCCTCCTCCCTCACCGCTGCTCGCACCGTAACGACTTCTCACGATCGCTTCGCCTCTCAGCGATCCAAAAACCACGATATCTCCATCCTCGGTCGTAATCGAGGCGTCTTTTTCCACGTTTCCCACGACAATCACGTCCCCGGAGTGTTCCAAGTGCGTCCCTTTGGTGAGCGTGCTGTTGTAATACAACGGCGCAGATTTCATCGCAGCCGCGATGGGCGCTTCGTTTTGGTTTCCGCTACCCCCGGCGGCGGCGGCGGCGGCCCGGCATCGAACGACTGCACCATCGATCCGAGATACCCGCGTCGTCGCCGTCGCGGTTGTTGTCATCATCAACGCGCGACTCGCCATGTGTTTCTTTTGGGTACGATGTGTGAAAATATCTCGCGTAAAAAAAATGAGCATCATCACGTTGGAAAAAACCAAAAAATCCCCTAGAGATGTTGCTTGGGGGTGTCCAACAACAACAACAACAACAACAACAACAACAACAACAACAGTCGCCGAGAGCGAGCGGTGAGCGAAGAAAATCGAATTCTCATCACCACCAGAGGAAGAAGAAGAAGAAGAAGGCGTTAGTGCTGCTCCTCGCGGTGTTGTTGTTCTTTTCGTTGTTTTGTGCGATTGGTTTTTTCGATCGCTCCTTTTCCTACTCGCAGCGGCATCGACGAGAACAGCAACGAGAAGAAGAACATCGATATCGCACCAAAACGGCCGTTTTAGCGAGAAGGTTTTTTGGGGCAGCAGAGATGAGTGGAAACGAGAAGTGCGCGAAAATCCTGGAACAAATACGTTCGGGCGCGCTCGATGTGGCATCCACTACCCGGCTCGACTTATCCAACTGCCAGTTGCAAACGTTCCCGGCGGAAGTTTTGCGGATGAAAAATCTGGAATTTCTCAACCTCGGTAAGAACGATTTGGACGCGCTGCCGGGGTCGTTCGCGAGTTCGTTGCCGAACTTGAAGATTCTGTTTTGTTTGGGGAACAAGTTCACGAAAGTTCCGGAAGTTTTAGGCGAGATGGAAAAGTTGTTCATGCTTTCTTTCAAAGCGAACCGAGTTCGCGAGGTGCCCGAGCGGTCTCTCTCGCCGTCTTTAGGATGGTTGATTTTGAGCGATAACGAGATTGAAGTTTTACCGGAGAGTTTAGGGAATTGTTTGCCAATGAGGAAACTGATGTTAGCCGGGAATAAGATCAAGGAGTTGCCGAGTTTTATGAGCAAATTGGAAAATTTGGAGCTGTTGCGAGCGAGCGATAATCGCATCGAAATATTTCCAGAGTTTTTGTATGGGTTGCCAAAGTTGGCGTGGTTGGCGTTCGCGGCGAATCCGTGCACAGAACGCGCGGCTGTGAACGCCATGGAAAGAGGTAAACGAGCGGTGAAGCGCGTGGTAAATTTTGAGGATTTAGGGGTCGATGAAGGGAAGAAATTGGGCAGCGGAGCGAGCGGCGCGGTGTATCGAGGGGAAATGGACGGATTCAACGTAGCGATTAAAGTGTATAACAACATGGGGAAAACGAGCGATGGCAGGCCAGAGGACGAGATGGCCGCCGCGAGTTTAGCGACGACGACAACTAGTGATATCATAGAAGGAGCAGAACAAGAGCAAGAAGAAGAAACCGCGGATGGCGGCGGCGTCATTGAAACGTTAGCGAAATTTACCACCAAAGACGGCAAACGCGGTCTCGTGATGGAATACTTGGACCCGACAGATTGGAAAAACTTGGGAAATCCTCCGAGTTTTGACAGCGTTACGAGAGATACGTTCGATGGGAAGTTCACCGCGCGAGAAATTTTATCCGTCGCCGTTGATGTCGCGAAAGGTATTAATCAACTGCACAAAAATGGCGTCTGCCACGGCGACATCTACGCGCACAACATTCTCATCAACCGCGACGAGGATTACCCTTCGGCAAAGTTAGGAGATTTCGGTGCCGCGATGTTTTTCGACGACATCGAGAATCCTCAGTTTTCTCAAATGGTTCGCGAAAATGAAGCCAGAGCGTTCGGTTGTTTACTCGACGACATGTTAGTCAATTACGACGGAACGCGCGGCGGCTCTGATACCGTCACGATTCGCGAAAACAGCCACGCCAGCGAAAAGCAATACTCAGGAGACAAAATACTCTTCAAACAGGAGATGAAGAGAAAACAACCATCGACAAACCTCGATACCGCGACCTCCATGAACGATGATGATAAAACCGTGCAGGAACGTAAAGAACAAGAACAAAGACGAGAAGAAGCCTGGAAAAAACACGACGAGCTCAGACGCGAAGCGGCGAAAGAACTCGTCACCATAACGCTCCCCAAAGACGGTTACGAAAAAACCATCGCGTCGCTGCGTCAACTTGCGGACGACCTCATGGACCCAAACCGATCTTCTCGGCCGACAAATTTCGACGTCATCGTCAAACGTGTTCGAGAGAGCGAGAAACTCTTCTACGGCCACGAGTACGCGAAACGGATCGAACGCGTCCAGTCGCTCCAGCGAAGACGCTACGAAGTCGATGCGATTTCCATCGAAGACAATTATAGCTACCGATTGAAACGCAGAGGGAGGAGAGGAGATGAAAACGCGAAAAAGAACGCGAACGAGGAGGGAGAGAAGAAAAACCAGCTCGACGAGACAAGGTAAAGAGAGGAGAACAGAGAAGGAAGGCTCTGCGTGTATACAGTAGTTTAGATTTTTTTTATTTATCATCACGCGTTTTCACGACACAAAAACATGAAAGTTAGTTAAAACACGTCACACTTTGCAAAATTCGAATCCCCCCGAGTTTGACGCGCGCGCCGCCATGTTCTTTCGCAGGAGCCTCCAACGCGCTCTGACGTTGTCTTCGCAACATCGACGGACAAATGCTGCCTTGAATGATGCTGCCCGCGGTATCAATAATATCAAATCATACGCCTCGCTCGTTCCCATGGTCATCGAATCTTCCCCGAGAGGCGAAAGAGCATTCGATATTTTCAGTCGATTACTCAAAGAACGCGTGGTGTTTTTGAACGGGCCCATTCACGACGACATGTCCGCGTTGATCGTCGCGCAGTTGTTGTTCTTAGAATCTGAATCCGTCACCGAACCGATACATTTTTATATCAACTCACCCGGTGGAAGCGTGACCGCTGGGCTTGGTATTTATGATACGATGAATTACGTGCAAGCTCCGATACACACGTTAGCGGTTGGGCAGTGCTCGTCGATGGGAAGTTTACTCTTGTCTGCGGGGACGCACAGGAAGGCGCTGCCGAATAGTCGCATAATGATACATCAACCGAGTGGGGGCGTTCAAGGAACGCAGTCGGATATCGCAATTCAAGCATCGGAGATTTTAAAGTTGAGAGAGAAGGTGACGAATATTTACGCGGAGCACACGAAACAGAAGAAAGATGTAATCGCAAAGGCTTTGGAGAGGGATACGTTTATGAGCGCGGAGGAGGCGAAAGCGTTCGGTATCGTGGACGAAATCATCGTGAAGAGAGAGTGAGGAGGATTGTGTGTGTTTTGATACGCGCGCGTAGCTTACGTCACTGTTGTAATATATCATATTATCAAAATTATTTGTGCATGTTCAATCGCGACCGACGAAGGCGTCGTCAATTGCGTGTAACTCTCGCCTATCATCTTCATTTTGAGCAGCGGCAGCGACGGAGAGTATGTGAACGTTTCCCAAGCTATCACCAACAGCTAATATTGGTGATGTGTTCGCGTTGGAATAACTGACCGCCGTGAGATGGAGGATGTTTTTCATTTCCCCTCGCTGGTTGTTTGATTTTTGCCCAACACCTACTTCATCAAACTTCTCTTCAAACCACGGGGTAGTCACGGTCAGAGATGCATCGCTTCGCGCGATATTGCTGTTGTTGCTGCTGTTATTACTACTAGTATTTTGAACCAATGCGCTCTCGCAGTTCCAAATGCGTAACGTGCCATCGTCGTACACCGCGGCGAGTTTCGTCCCGTCGTTGGTGTCCCACGCAATATCGTTGACTGGAGGGAGCGAAACGGAGAACGTCGTCGAACTTCTGCTGCTACTACTAGTACTATTAGTACTACTACTCGTGTCCTTACCTCCTTTCACTCTCGAAGGGGCCGGTACGAATGAGAGCATTTGCGACGGATCGGTTTCTTCGAAGATTGAAGATGATGTCTCTGGGCAGAGATCGTTTATGTTGTTCGTATGCGTATCTCGAGCTCGCCGCGTTTCGACACAATTTACTTTACGTTCCAGATTCAACACCCGGAAAATACGAACTGTACCATCAGCAGAAGCAGTCGCGAAGACACCGGGAATGGACGGGTGCTTCTTAATTTGATATATTGCCGCGTACAGCGACGACATCGAGTGCGCTTTTATCTTCTTAACGATTGTGAACACACTCCTACGTCCATCACTTACATCACTCAAGCGTTTTACGCAAACGAAAACATCTCCCCGTATGGTTCCAACCAGAAGGCAAGATTGGTCGATGACATCTAAGCACGTCGCTTGTATCTCTAGAGAATCGTCGCATGTGCTACCACTTTCGAGTATAGTTTCTCCACTCGACTCCAGAAAGCGCTTTTCTTCGCGATGTTGAGTGTCATGTAAGGTGCGCAAAGCGATTGCCGATTCGCTAGGAATTTTTGCGCGTCCATCCATTCTGAGAACCGTACCATCTGTAGAGCAACTCACGGCAGAGAATTCGCACGGATCTCTCACTTCATCATCATCGTGATCTATAAATTCAACACTCCAAACCGCTTCTCTGTGCGAATGCTCTGGTCGCGATTCGTACAGGAGTTTGTGGTGCTGGTGAAAGGTACTCCCCTCCTTGCCGCCTCGAAACGCGACATCGAAGCATCGAACGCTCCCATCCAGGCATCCACAGAGGATGCGCTTGCTTTTATTTCTCAATTCGTCCTCTGCATCGGTATAATGAACCCTCTGCAACGCTATTGCCGTCACGGGAGTATCGAGAGTGATAGAAACCTCTGGATTCGTAGTGTCTCGAAGCGACCAAACGTGTACGGCCCCACGTTTCTCCAGATCTCTGTTCTTGAAGTATGCGAGATTACGTTTATTCGCATCTACCTTCTCATCGTAGTCATCGCTGCGCGGAACAAATTCATCTGCGTCTACGGATCCATGACAGATTATAACGACGCCATCAAAGTACGGATGGAATCGAATCGCGTTGACTCTCTTCTCTTTTCCATATTCTGAAGATGACGCCGTCGGATACTTGTACTCGTACAGTCTGGTCAGTTTCTTCGAAGCATCGAAGGATATCCCATTCCTCTCGTTGAACGCTCCCCGATATCGTAGCGTTTGTCCTAGCGTCAAACTCGCCCGAATTTGACGATCCACGATCGTTTCTACCCGTTCCAAGAACGCGCGGTGAACGTGTTTTCTCGCCTGCCCCCCGCCTTCCTTCTTCGTTCCCTGCACTCGCCAGCACGTCGCACTTTCTTTGGTTTCTGGTGAATCCGTAGACGTTTCACCAACAGCACAAGGGGGCACATACGTTTGCGTCGAGCGGTGTACGTGTATTTCGGGATCAAATGGAACCCTTTTTTTCTTGATTTTCGTGTTTTTCCTCCGCTTTGTTGCGGCGGACGCCGGTACGAACTCGATAGGCGACAACGCGATGCGCCTCGATACTCTCAAACTCTGCCTTTCCCATAGCTTGGAAAAGTCGACGCTTAAAATAGCATCGTTATCCTCCTCGCTTCTTTCCATTTTCGTCTCTCCTTCGTCCTCGCTCGAAGTACTCGCGCTTTCCTCGTCGCTCGTAACGGCCCAGCCTTCCTCCTCTTCTCCGTCTTTCCCACCACCAAACGCTTCGTTCTTTCTCGTCCATCGACACGGTTCCAACAGCGATCTCGGCGTCACGTCCTTCCCGTTCTCGTCGCGTATCACTCGCTCGTTCTCAATCACACCTTTCAAGTGATTCTGCGACGACAAAGAAAACGCACTCAACGACGTCGCGTCGTTGTTGTTGCTCGCGCCGCCGTTATTTTTGGTCAAACTTTTCGTCGTCCTCGTCCTCTTTTCGTGGGTTTTCCCTTGCGAGGAGGAAAAAGAGAGCCTTCCCAGCGAAGAAGAGGAGGCTGCGAAAGAGACGCGTCTTTTCTCGCGGTCTCCTTCTTTCGTGCCGCTCGTCTTCAAAGTCTTTGCGACGAGGAGCTTCTTCTTTTTCGAAACCGCCGCGGGGGAGGACGCGCAGGACGTCGTCGACGACGACGACACACGCGACGGTAACGACGACGACCTCTCGTCGTCGTCGGTGTGACTGTGCGAGGTGCGTCGCATGTCTCGAATGTTGTCTGCTTTTGCTTTTTGGAGAAAAAAAAAGTTTGACTGGGAGGAGAGCACAAAAAGGCGAAATCTTATTTAAAAAAAAGGCAAAATTGTTCTGGAACCCCACGACATACTTCTCAACCCCACTGAAAAGAATACAAAAAAAATACAAAAAAACAACCACGTGAGCTTATGTTCAATATTATTATCATCATTACAAGGTGGTGCACGTTCGTCGTGATGCTTGAAAAGTTGAAATAAAGCTTCTTTTCGGGCCAAGGCGAGTGCCGTATATATAGTTTAGCGGGCTGCACCATATTCAACCTTCACGCCGGCAGCTTCGACGAACGAGCCCTTGATAAACTTGGTTTTATAGGCGGCGACGGCGGCGACGACGGCGACGACGGCAACACCGACGATGGCGACCGAAGGGGAAGCAAAAGACGTCGTTTTTTGCTGCGCGAGACCGAGCGGAGAGTGAGAGGTCTTCTTCAATCGCATCGGAGCTTTGCCCAAGGAGGCGACGCACGATGCCGGTTTTGCGTTGCACGACGTGTCGCACGTGCCCCAGTTGTACGTCAAAGTGGTACCATCAAAGACTCTGTTGTGCGAAACGAAACCTGGGTTTTGGACCGTGTTCGTGCAAGCAGAGAGGGAGGCGAGAACGTCACCGGGCGGGCACTTATCTGTGTTCGTACCATCGCAGCCGATATCTGAAACAGAGTACCATTCGGTAAAGTTGTCTTTCCAGAACAAGTAAAAGCCGAACTCTTCTCCAACACTCGGTACAATCTTAGTCGTGAAGGTACCGCAGTCGGTTTGTTCCATCTCAACGGCATGATCGAAGAAAAAATCGTTGCTGAGGGACTTGGTGATGATAGCGGCGCCTACTTGAGCGGCAAAGTCAGTCGGTTGAAACGTCAAGGACGAGAGCGGGGAGCACCCGGCGTACAAGGTTATCGTATCCGTAGCTGGTTTCTTACTGCCGAGCCATTCATCAATCAATGCTTGGACTTCGGCGCTATGCGACGCATCGTCAAAATTCGTCTGCGGTTTGGTGTCAATGTGCGCTGGCAATATCAAAGCAAACTCGTCCAAATTTACCAGCAGAGCTGCAGCTTGAAGTTGATTGCTTTGACCTACACCGCTCATCCAACTGGTCACGTGTTTGTGCCAATTTTCGTTTTGAAACAAGTAGTTGAAGTAACCGGCGGTGTCGGCGGCTTGATAATAGTGAATCAATTCGATCTCCCATTCAATAGCGATGATGTCGTCGTGTCCGCCGTTGCTCAAGTGGACGTGCACATTCGATTCGTTGAAACCCAAATTCTTGATGTTGTGGTATACGAACTCGTGCAACAACGTCACCGCGACATCGTTGTCGACTAAAGCCATATTTGCGGAAAGTCCGATTCCTGGCGCTTGCATGATACTCTGTTGTTTAAGATTAAAGAAAATCACACTTGTCAGTCTCTCGTCAAAGATAGGCAAGCTAATAGTCGTAGCTACCGTATTATTAAGTCGTAGCTACCGTACTTTCAATTTAGTTGACAAAGAGAAACTATAAACGTGCAGCGGGTTTTACCGAATCAATCAAAACGTACCGAGGAATGAACGAAATAGTTCCCGGAGGCACCCAACTGGGGAACCTCATCGGTTTTTCCGTGCAATATGGTGCTCTCGACCCAGGCTTTTCGCGCGGCCGTGGAAAAGTCTCGCGGCCCTTTTTCCTGATGTTCGACTGACCCCGCGGCAAAAGACCCCGCGGGTCGACCGGCGGCCAAGCATTGTGGCGCAAAGAAGGCAAAAAAGCACGTCGCGACGAGCGCGACGCGCAGTAAAAATTGTGTCGACGAACGCTTCATTCGTTCGTTCGTTCTCTTTTTTTGTAGAGGAAGAGGAACTGTTTGCGGCGTTGCGGTGGTGTGTAGTTCTCGCTTCTCTCGATGTGGTTTGTGGTGTGCTTAACTATGGTGACTTTTAGTGTTCACATTTTTTTTTTCTCTCTGTGGAGAAAACCCTAAACAAAAATGAATGAAACACACGAGGACCGGACGAGTTTGAAAAAGCAACCGAGAGCTTTTTTTCTCGCTCGTATCATTTTCAAAAAATTCCAAACAAAAAAAGAGCGCACTCTCATCGCACTCATCGCTTCAACTTTACGCGAGAGCGTCGTCGAAAAAAGTAACGCGCGCGCTTCTCGTCGCACCCCTTCGTCGCTGTCGTCCCAAACCGCGCGCGCGCGAGAGCATTTTTTTTGTATCGACGCGATTTCCGGTCTTCTTTTGGATCGCCGTTATAATAGAGAGCGAGGGAAAGGAATTTGATTTTTAAAATTCACAGTTGGGGAAATAAATGTTTTACTCGGCTCTGTCGGTGTCCGCTCGAAGCGGGATGGTCGTTCGATGCGGCTCTTGTTCTTCTTCTTCTTCTTCTTCCTCGGTGTCCAGGAATAAGGTTTTACCCGCGAGAGCGCCGAAAGGCCGGCGCATTTTCTTAGTCAAGTCGAAACCTCAACAAAGATTTCGTGAATTCACGAGAGTCGGCTTCTCGTTGTTCGACTCTGGCGTCGTGGGTTGGCGCTCGACGACGAGAGAGAGCGAAGAGATGTTCTCGTTGAAAAATGCGGAAGATTCCGACGACGACGAATACGCGATGGATGATCCACTCTCATCGTCGTTCCTCGGCGCTTTCCCGAGCGAATGGCAAAACAGCAACGAAAAGATGCGATTGGTTTTAGACGCCTTTGAAGGGTGCTCCCGCACCGCGATGTTGACGCTCGGGCCGATACAGGCGTGCGTGAGCGCGCAGGCGTTGCTGGTGTTTGTTGCGGAAAAAAAGAAACAAAACAAATTGGAGAACTTTTTGAACGATTTCTGGCAAGGGAAAGTGGCGTTGGCCACGGAACGCGTGAAGGAGAAGATGTCCGTGGACCGAGAGTTATTGGAGAGGCACTTTGAGAGAGAACGAGGCGAGTACAGAGCGAAATTGGCTAGTTTGAGAGGAGAAAACGAGACGATTAGAAATCGGGCAGAGATGACGCGTCGGGAGATGTTTGAGACGAAAGGAGTGGTGAGAAAACTGAAAGAGGACATAGAAGGGTTCAAGTCTCTCGTGGAAAACCAAAAGGAAGAGATGGAACAGTTCAAGAGGAACGAGTACGCGTTGAAGTGCAAAACGGAGCAGCAGTTTGATTCAATGTACCAAACGTTTACGAAAGATTTCGTCTTGTTGAGGCATGCGAAAAAGCAACAAGCTAAAGCGCATAAGTTTGAAATCGAACGACGCGATCGAGCGGAGAAGGTTTTGGAGGCGAAGACGGCGCAGCAGTTCGACAAGATGTACGAGACTCTGGTGAGAGATATCGCGCTGAAAGATCACGAGATCGCGCAGTTGCAAACGCAATTGAGCGCGTACGAGGCGGATTTGAAAGAGAAGGAGAGAGCGATCGAGGATATGGAGCTGAAGCTGCGCATGGCAAACGAGGAGAAATCGAGAGTAGAGCGGGCGTTGATAAGTGCAAACCATCATCACGAAACTGAAATCGAGGAATTGAACGTGGTAATCACTGGTTTGTTGGATTCGATTCAAACGCTCGAACGCAAAGCAGCGGAAGAGGAGGTGCGTAAAGAACGCATTTGGAGCGAAAAGACATCCGAAATTGAAAGTTTGAAACAAAAAGTGCTCGATTTACGCATCGATCATTCAGTTGTCGAGCATCGAATGGAATTGGCGCGTCAACAGTTGGAGAAGGAGTACGAAGAAAAGAAAATTGAAGTTTCCATGGAGGCGGATACGAGAATCGTCAACAACATCGAAAGAGTCGCCCGCGCGCAATTTGAGAGATTACACGATATGACCGTGTTGAAGAATAAGTTTGTCCGAGAGCACGAAAACGAAATGGAAACTTTAAAAGCGTCGTTAGAGATGAAAGAGCGAGAAATTGTTGAGAACGCGAAGAAGGCGGAAGAGAAAATCGAAGCCATAGCGAGGGAACTCGCCGAGGCGAAAGATTCCTACGCTCACGAGTTGAACGTTGCTTCCGATTTGTCGTCTTCTCGAGCGTTAGAGATTGAAAAATTGAAAGCTGAAATGTCAGACGCGAATGAGAAAGAGCGCGAGATTGTCGAAGAGTTAAAGGCGGTGCAAGCGGCACTTTTTGAAGAGAAGGCAAAAGTCGCTCGAGTTGAGCAAGACTCGAGCGAGAAATTGAAGCAAGCAGAATGGGACTTCTTTTCAGAGAACGCTAAATTGAAACAAGTCGAAGACGAGTTGGAATTGAAATTAGAGCACGCAAACTTAGAGAAGCACCAGATTGAGAGGGCATTGTATTCCTCTGCCGCGCATGAAAGCGAGCTTGAAGAGAAAGTCGAGAACTTGAAAAAATCAATCGCCAAGGCTGCAAAAGATGTTGAATATACCGAAGCGAAGCTGGAACAATCCAACTTGGAAAAGTCCCAGATTGAAAGAGCGCTCATCACGCAGCGCGCGAACGAACAGGAGTTTCGCGCGGAAATCGCGACCATGAAAAGTTCCGTCGAACAGTGGGCGAAAGCGGTCCAAGTTTCCGAAGAGAAATTGGAGCAATCCAACCTGGAGAAATTTCAAATCGAAAGAGCGCTCATCACGAGAACGAAGAATGAAGAGGAACTCACGAAGAATGTGCAAGAGCTGACTGCGCGTCAAGTATCGTTCGAGACACAGTTTCGAGAAGCGCGCAGAGCGGCGAAAGCAGAAAGAAAGGCTCTCTACACGCTCGCGAGAAACGAAAACGCGAAAGCGCACAGACAGAATTCGGCGACAGGCACGAAAGATTTAGAGATTGAGCGTCACGCGCAATACGCACAGATGCGCGACGATTTGGAAGGTATGCAACGAAGAGTCAAACAGGCGCAAATCGCGTGCGACACCGAACGCCGCGCGCGTGAAGTCGCAGAGACAGAGCGGGACTCTGCTTTGCATGAACTGAGCTCGTCCAACGCTCGTATCGCGCGAGAGGAAGCGTCTTCGTCTCGTTCGTCGTCTTCAACATCGAGCGAGAGTAACGAAAGTAGAATGGAAACGCTCGTCCGAGAAAACGAAGAATTAGTCGAACGCGTGAGACTGCTCGAAATCGTCGCTCTAGACGCTCGTGAACAAGAAGCCCTAGCAGTTAATCGATTGGAAGCAATAGAACTGAAAGCTCAAGAGAGAAGAAATCGCGTGTCGAACGCAATCGACTCGCACGTGGGGAAGAAGGAAAGCAGAGATTCAAACTCGAGCGCGAGAAGTACTTCACGTTGAAGTTCGACGCGCTTAGATTGCTTGTGTAATTTATTTGAATAGTTTTATAACGACATAATGACGTAATAACAATCGACAACACATGCTACTTTTTATAATTGCTAATAGATGACTGAAGAAAACTCTAATTCTCACCGTGATGGCCGTGGAAAAAGCTCGACATGAAGCCACCATGTCCCCCATGCCTCGCACCACTGTTATTCTCCTCGTGGTCGTCTTCAGATACGACGTCTTCGCTATTTGCGGCATCCACGACGGAGTCATTGGTATCTCCATCTGAGCTTTCGCCCTCCTCCGACGTGTCGCCGCCATTCTCCTCCTCGCTCGCTGACGCGCTCGTCGCTTTTTTCTTCTTGCTCGCGCCAGCGGAAACGCCCGGCAAATCAAGATGGTACGAATGTGCCAACGCGATTGCCGCGCGCTGCACGACTGAAACATCATCCTTCTTCGCGACTGTCTTATCAAACTTTTGCAAAGTAACAGATGATTTCGCAGCCGGGCGCCCGTGAGATACTTTCCCGGCCACTTCCAAGATTCCGCTACCGCCATGCAACGCGTCGCTCTCCGCGTCGCATCCGCATACAGATAAGCCGACTCTCGCGCACTGCTGGTTTGCTCTCGTACGATGTCGCCGAACCGCTGCATCCGAGGCAAGAATCGCAGCCGTAGCGATTCGCTCGGCTTTCGTTGCAGCCTGATCGTCTCTTGACTTTGGCGTCACGATGCGGATTTTTTTCGTCGCTTCCAAAACGAGCATGACGTCGCGTTCGAGTTCCCAACTGTGGTGAGGCGCCTCGCCGAATTCTCTCGAGGTTTGGTAATAATCAGCTTTCTCCCAGTAGTGCCACTGCGACGAGCCAGACCGTAAATCTGATTCCGTTCCAACGCCGTAGACGGTGACGTGATCGCAAATTTGCATAGCGGCGAAAATAGCCAAAAATCCTGAACTCGGACTTCCTTTTCCGGCGTATTCCAGCTTGCGCACGCTCTCAAGCGCGGTTTTATAATTTTGGAGCAATTTACCAGCCTGCGCGATGGACGGGTCGGTCATTTTCACAAAACTTACGTCTCCGCGTCCAGACTTGCGCAAGCGTTGTTGCAAAGCGAAGTGATCGCCTGGGACAACTCGAGTACCAACTAACGTCACCCCGAGCTCGAGCGGCATGACGTTGGCAACTTTATTACTATCGATTTGCGTGTTCGAATATCGTTGCGTCCAAATGGAGTTGAGTGTACGCAAAGTTGTTTTGTTTCCGACGAATCGATCAAACCCAACCGTCGGAGCATTGTTCATTCGAATGACCGCAGAGTGTCCGTCAATTTCTTTCCCGTTCGAATCGAGTAAAAGCCTTTGAGAGTTACCAACCACCGCGCACGTTTTGAAGTCGCGATTGTACCTCGGCGTTAATTTCAGCATTTCTCTCGCGTGCTTCGCACCACTGTTTGCGACTTTATACAATGCTCGACCTAAACTTTGTGGAATGCCGTAAATGGACGGAAACGACAATTCTGCCGCCATGTCGCGTCGAAATACGTCCGCTTTTTTCATCATCAAGTCTTTCAAATTCGCCTCGCGATTGATGTCCTCCGCTCGATTTCTAAGTTGTTCGAGCCATTTACCTTCAGCCGACGCCCCGGCCGACGCCGCCGCACGAATCTCATTCAAGGCCTTTTCGTACGCCTCCGCCGTAATTTTATCTTCCTCGCTATCGCTGTTCGAATCTTCGAGCGCGTGCGCCAACGCGCCGTCTAAAAGCGTCGATCGATCAATCGTAGATATGAGAAAATCATCCATGTCCGCCTCGCCGGTAATTTCTTCTCTCTGATTCTTCGTCATCTTCTCTTGAATCTCACTCGCACGTTCCCTATCTGTCACGTCTAGTTTCATTCTTTCCCTATCCGCATCAATCGTCGTTGCTCCTCCTCCTCCTCCAGAACACTTCGATTCCGCTTTCAACGCCGTCGCAATCAAATGATACGCCGCTCTCCTCGTGGCAATTCTATCCTTCGCGATCGACCTCGCCGCAACCACCGTGCAATCCGTGCACCCTCGAGTTTGCAATCTCCTCTGACATTGCGCGTTTTGCTCTTTAATCCGCATAACTCTCGAATAACACGCCGACGCGCACTGCGTGTAATCCGTCACTTGACACTTCGCCTTCATGATATCTTGCAACTCTTTCACCTTCTCGTTCGCCTCGCGCAACTGCGCGCGCAAAGCGGCTATTTCCACGTCGATTTTTGTTGAACTCGCCTTCTTCAGCGCTTTCTCGTCGCACCCGGCGATGGATTCGTCAATCGCCGTCTGGCTCGATTTCATCGACTCGCACTCTTCCGAGCAATCCGGACACTGTTGTTGTTGTTGCGTTGGGCAGTGACATCCAT
>Ga0181596_10002569_pt1 | contig 17373 bp, 14 predicted proteins | sample 041ome_6_FD_148655 | JGI IMG/M metagenome (GOLD analysis project Ga0181596, IMG submission 148655) | Coastal salt marsh microbial communities from the Groves Creek Marsh, Skidaway Island, Georgia - 041402US metaG (spades assembly) | ecosystem: Environmental > Aquatic > Marine > Intertidal zone... | reverse complement strand
CAGTGCCGGTGTAGCTCAGCTGGTAGAGCACGTCATTCGTAATGATGGGGTCGTAGGTTCGAGTCCTATCACCGGCACCAGGTCTGTTTGTGATTTGAATCCAAAATCCTTCCCCGTTACACAAATAGGTTCAGGCAATATTTTAGGATAATTTTGAAAGAAAATCATTAAATGCGCCCGCCGACCTTGAGTTCGGCTCTTATACTCAATGCGGATATTACCCATGCCGATAAGAATTTCAATCGGATCGCACGGGTTGCAAAATAGAAAAACATTGCCGATAGCGAGGATACCAAGCACAAGATCTCCTATGACCTCAGCGGATGGGACGCAATTTCTGCCGTGGTTACAGAGGCTGAGAATTGCGTATGGATCCTCATGAACAGCTTTAATCGTTTTCAACCTTGAAGATTGACGTTTCTCGAACATCCTCCAGCATCTCCAATGGCATTCGCGCCAGGCTTACAAGCCGAGATGGAGCATAAAAAGTGACGGTGAAGTCGTAACTTTCGACTAAAAGGGGCTTTTGGACCAATCGAAGCTCGGAAGTACGCGTCATTTCAAACGTCCCGGATACCGCAAATGCGCAAGGCGAAATCAACATTCCTGCGGCACGTCGTAGCAATTATCAGGATGCTTGGATTAACTGGTATCTTGGCCATACCGCCAACCAAGCCTTTGGGATAATCTCAAAAAGTGAACGTCTTTTCGCATGTCAGGACGGGAACGGTCACAGGACGCACAGCCCCATCACTTGCCAAACAAAAAAACAACTTTGCTGAAAGCTTTGCGCCTATTGTTGAATGGGTTGTACTGTTGCTAACGTCGGTTTGGCACTAGGGGTTAGATCAATGTAAACCGCCACCCCGCATTGACGCAGGGTGGCGAGAGATTTTTGAATTATTCAGATGGAATTAATACAGCGTCAATCACATGGATGACGCCATTTGACGTTTCGATATCGGTAACAACGATATTTGCGCTGCCGATTGTTGCGCCTGATGTCGCATCAACCTTGGCTGTTGAACCGTTCAGCATTTGGACCTCTAGCGCCTTGCCAGAGATGTCGCCGGCCATGACTTTTCCAGCCAAAACGTGATAGGTTAGAATATTGACCAACTGGTCCTTGTTCTCTGGTTTTAACAGAGTTTCGATAGTCCCCTCTGGCAGTGCTGCAAACGCTTCATCAGTTGGCGCAAAGACCGTCATCGGGCCTTCCGCTTTCAGCGCATCCACCAATCCAGCTGCTTCGACCGCAGCAACGAGCGTGGTGAAATTTCCCGCTGCAACGGCAGTATCAACAATGTCTTTTGGCCCATGCCCGCCAGCAAACGCTGCTGTCGCCATGGTCGAGACTGTTGCAAGAGTAATAAAAGTACGTCTAAACATGTTATTCTGCGTAATTAGGTTGGGGTAGTGATCGGCAAGTATGCCCGAACCAACGAAATTAAAGAGCGCTACACGCAAACGTGAAGCATACTGTGGGGTACCGAAGTACCCGCGCATCCGCGAAGCTTGCTCCATTAAAATGTGTTAACTTTACACAGTGATACCTATTCACCTAGGGTGTCACAGGGTGAACGACCGTGTCTGATCGTATCGGGCAATTGGATAGACTTGCAGACTGCGTTTACACCTTCGTCATCAAATCATTTTTTCAAAGGTAAGGAAACTTCGATGCTAAAGTACATTCCCTCGGCTCTTGTCGCGTCTGTTCTCACTGCAACTCTTGCATCCGCAGGGGGGCATCTTGAAACGGTCCAATATGCGGTCGGTGAAAAAACCTTTGAAGCCATCGTAAAAGATCCAACAGGCGACGCAAAGGGTGTTGTCTATATCGTCCATGATTGGGACGGCTTGAACGATTACGAAATCAAGCGCGCCGAGATGATTGTGGCGCTTGGCTATCGCGCTGTGGCGCTTGATCTGTTCGGGGTTGATGCAAAGCTTGAGGGATTTGAAGACTTCCGCCGTGAAACTGGTGCATTGTACCAAGACCGCCAAGAATTCCGTGCGCGGATGCAAGCGGGCATTGATGCAACAGCCCTAGACGGGGCACAAAAACAAGTCCTGCTGGGCTATTGTTTTGGTGGCGCCGCAACGCTAGAGGGCGCGCGCGCAGGCTTTAAGATGGACGGCTTCGTGAGCTTTCACGGCGGCCTCGGAACACCCGAAGGTCAGGATTATTCACAAACCAATGGACCAATTTTGATTTTACATGGTTCTGCGGATCCTGTTTCAAATATGACCGATCTGGCGGGTTTATTGAACCAATTCAATGAACAAGGTGTCGTCCATAGTGCAGAAATCTATGGTGGTGCGCGCCATTCCTTTACCGTTGAAGGATCGCGCGATTATCTGCAAGAGGCCGATGAAAAATCGTGGGACGCCTTGGTCGCGTTCTTGGGCGAATAAACGTTGCAATACACTTGCTTCAGGTTGGGCGCTGAACGCGGCTGACACACCAAAGCAGGCATTGGATGTAGACATAGCGCGTGACAAGGTCGCGCGCTATTGTCATTCGGGTCGCGTGCAGTCTTGCGTCAACGCGCCATAGTTTGTTTGTGACACGCAGGTTTGCAACCCAACTGCATCACACGAAGCATGTGGATCAACTTTGATCTCACGAAATCCTTACACCTTGGCGGACAAGTTCATTTTGAACCTCTACCATGTCCACCTGTACCACATCCTGACCGCGCTTGACAGCCAGCGCCGCGGCGACGCCCGCGCCCTGCCCCGCCACCGCGCAGCAGGCCATATTTCGGGTCGCGGCATGGGCAATGCGATCCCCCCCAATGGCGCGCCCCGCCACCAGCAGGCCTTTGACCTTTCCGGGCAGCATCGCGCGATAGGGGATCTGCATGTATCGACCCGTGGTCGGGATGATCAACACACCGTAGCCGTCAATAAATTCGGGGTAAATGCCGATGGAATCTTCGAACCGACCTTGGTGTCGGACATCGGTTTCGGTCATGTCATATGCCGCATGGATTTTGCGCGTATCGCGGATACCAATGGTCATGCCGAAATTGCGCAGTCGCACCTTGCCACACCCGGGCATAAAGCGGCGCAGTGCCTCAATCGCCAACATGGCTTGTGCCCGCCCCTCAATTTCGCCTTTCGTCATGCTGTCGGGATCAGTTCCGTCAATCGCCGCCAAATGCACAAGGTTCATATAGGTCAATTCCCCCGTGTCATGCATCGCGCCCCATGTTCCCGCAATAGTATTCAAATGCGGCGGGATCACGCCCTCTTCAATCGCGCGGGAAAATGGTTTTTTCAAGAAAGGGGAAAACATGTCATCCTCTTTCCCATCGGTTTCCACCGTCCATTCACCGGTGGACCAATCTTTGTAGGTTTGCGGATCGCGGCGCACTTCGTCCATAAAGGCGGATTTATCGACACCTGCCAGATGAAACATCACACTGGCGGCCTGCATGTCTTCTACGGGTGTTTTATGCGTCGGCGCGCCGGCCCGATGGGCCACGTCTGCATCCCCCGTAGCATCAATCACGACCTTGGCAAGGATGGCTTCTCGTCCCGCTTTGGATTCAACAATAATCCCCGTGATACGATCGCCGTCCATGACGGGGGCAACGAATTGACGATGCAACATGCCGTGAATGCCCGCCTCTTCGACAAGGCGGTCGGCCACAAGTTTGAAACCCTCGCTATCGATCTCATAGCTCAGCGACTGGCTTTCGGGGACAGCCGCACCCATGTCACGGGCACGATCTTCAAATTCGCGCCCAATACCACCGGCTTCGACGGTTGCCTCATGGCGATACCACGCAAAGCCTTCGACGCCCACAACGGTGATATTTCCGCCAAAGCAGCCAAATCGTTCAACCAGACAAACATCAACCCCCGCGCGCGCCGCAGCAAGCGCAGCCGCAAGCCCCCCAGGGCCAGAGCCCACGACAAGGACATCCGTTTTATGGATCACGGGCGTTTGCCGCGCGGGTTCGGTGATGACGTTCATGGTGGCCTCAGAGGAATGGTAATTCACACAGTGTACCTTCAACAGCTCCTGCTCCGCGTCGTACGACGACCCGGTCACCGGGTTTTGCAAAGTTCGCAACAAGTGCGAACCCAATATTTTTTCTCAATCGATAGGACCAGACACAGGTAGTCATATCGCCAATACGAGAGCCATCCATGTCTATGGCGTTCCAATTGAACTCCGCATTGACAGGCTCGGAATTGTCAAGAATGACACCAAGCTGCTGGCGTTTAGGACCCTCAGTCACGATCCGGCGTAAAGCCTCGATACCAATCGTGTCGTCGGGTACATCAAGATCGACGTATTTTCCCATTCGGACCTCGAACGGATTTGTTTGCCCATCCGTGTCGCCGCCGTACGAGATCAACCCACTTTCGACACGTTCGCACCAGTTGGGATTACCCGGCCCGATACAATGCGGCCGTCCGGCTTCCTTGACGATATTCCAGAGTGCAGTGCCTTTGGCTCCATCCATAAGGTAGATTTCAAAACCGCCCTGTTTAGACCATCCAGATCGGGCAACCGCCACGGGGATTCCGTCGATCTCTGTTTCTCGAAACCAGAAGTATTTAAGGTCGCGAACCCAGTCGCCAAAGATCGAGGCAACGACGGTTTCCGCCTTGGGTCCCTGTACGGCAAGGGGCGATACGTCCGGTTCGCTCACCTCGACCTTTAGACCTCGCTCGCGTGCGACGGCTTCGGCCCAGAACCAGATGTTGCTGTCAGCAATAGACAGCCAATAACGGTCTTCACCAAGTTTCAGCAGGATCGGATCATTGATCAATACGCCATGATGATTGCAAAGTGGAACATATTTGCCTTGCCCTATCTTGCATTTGGACAGATCACGGGGCGCAAGTATCTGCGCCAACCTTCCTGCGTCGGGACCCACTAACTGAACCTGGCGCTCAACCGCAACGTCCCACATCGAGACGCCATTGATGATGCGCCAATATTCTTCTTCGGCGTGACCATAAGAAGTGGGCATGAGCATGTGGTTGTAGGTTGTCATGGCACAGACGCCATCCGCCAGTGTTGCCTCGTAAAAGGGCGAAGGTCGCAGACGTGTAGAAGGTGAAATCGAAAACATGCTTGCACCAGCTATTGAGTGTAAAAGAGAGTAAAGGCCACCGATCCGGAAGGACCGGCAGCCAAGAATCGGTCGGCAATCGCCTCTGATAGAAATGATCCCGGCCTATGCGAGCCATACGTTACGTAGCGTCTGTCCGAAACCGCCCAGACCGCCAACGGAATGCGGCGTCCAACCCATCACATTCTTGGCCGTAGCCTCAAGCTGGTTCTGGAAGACCGCATTCACGAATCCGCCATCGTCATTCATCATGTGTAGCATGTCGCAGTACATCTGCGCCCGTTTGGCCTCGTCGAGTTCGGCCCGGGCGCCGATGATCATTGCATCGAACTGCTCGGAGCCCCACATCGTTTCGTTCCAGCTGCCGCCGTTCATGTGTGCGATGGTCAGGAAAGCGTCGACGGTAGGGCGCGCCTGCCATCCAGACATGGTCAAAGGCTTTTGCATCCAGATATTCGACCAGTAACCATCAGATGGCGTCTTGATCACGTTAATATCGGCCGCGCCCTTTGCGGATTGCTGGAAGGTAAGCGCGATGTCGTTGGCTGAACTGCCGGCAGTTTCCGACGTGTAAAGGTCGATGGCGTTGACGCCCGCCTTGTCAAAGTAGAACTTTGCCTTGTCGAGATCATATTCGGCAGGCTTCACATCCTCGCACCAATATTTGTAAGTCGGCCCGATCGGCGTGTCGGCCGATATTGTTCCAATACCTTTAAATACCTGTTGAAGAACAAGTTCGCGGTCAAGCGCATGCTTGATGCCCTTTCGGAAGTTCAGATCATTAGTTGGCGCGCGATCCACCATCATGACCATGTTGGTAAAGGCGCCGGTGGGCGTATTGTAGAGAGTTACGGCATCGTTGCTGACCAACTGATCGACTGCAAAGGCGGGCACGTCGCGAATGGCGTCCACGTCGCCAGCCAGCAACGTACTGAGCGTAGCGTTGACATCTGGTACCGGTATGAAATCAATACCGTCGAGATAAGGCTTTCCCTCTTCGTGATAATTTTCGAAACGCTCAAGAACCACACGCTCACCGGGAATGAACTCCATCACCTTGAAAGGACCTGATCCGATTGCCCTCGCAAAATCGGTGTGGCCAGCCGGGTGGATCGCAAGGTGGTAGTCGGACATGATCACCGGCAGGTCAGCATTGCCCGAGGACAGGGTAATCTTGACGGTCGAGACGTCTGGCGCTTCAATCGCAGTGACAGTCGAAAGAAGTGCCTTAGCAGGGGACTCAGAGCCTTCGGCGATGTGCCGCGACAGGCTTTCGACCACATCAGCAGCAGTGACCGGCTGGCCGTTATGAAAGGTCAGCCCGCCACGTAGCTTAAAGCTCCACTCGGTTGCGGCGGCGTTGACACTCCACTCGTCAGCAGCGTCGCCTTCGACCTCCAGCGTTGGCGCAAAGCGGGTCAGTCGCTGGTAGACACAGTTCGAATAGATGCCGTCATCGGTGTCGACCATGCGGACCGGCTCAAGTGTATTGTCGGTGTTGCCTTGAGCAATTCGTAGCCAACCGCCGCGCTTCGGTTCCTCGGCGCGGGCTGGTCCCGCCATTGTAAGAATCCCACTTGCCGCCGGCACTAACAAGCCGAATGCGCCCGCGCGCTTGAAAAAACTCCGGCGGCTAAGCGCGCCGGCCTTATATTGCCTTACCAAGCTATCAATGTCGGACATATTTTTCCTCCCTTATGACCGATAACGGGCTACCCCGCTTTCCGTAAGAGATTGCGTGGGACAAGTAGATAACACAAACAACCAATTTCATGACTTTGACATAACTGAGGTTATGGGTCCAATTTGCGTCGTGCAGGCTCAAAGAATGGTGCTGCAATCATGCCTGTCGGAACAGAAACCCCCATTAGCGTCAGGATCGACGGTGCCAGTCCCAATTGATCCAGCAGCGCATCCTCTGGCGGCAGCGCACTGTCGCCGAAGTAATAGAAGGCGACGTCTTGTTGATCTTCTCCTGAGCCTCCATGATGACCAAGGTCATCCTGACCATGATCAGATGTAATTATGACTTCATAGCCAAAGCTCCGCCAACGAGCCACATATGGCGCAAGGGCTGCATCAAGATAGTAGCAAGCGTCGCTCATCTCGCGCTTACCATGACCAAAACGATGCCCCATGCTATCTAGTGTCGAAGTATGCAAAAGTCCGTAGTCGATCCCTTTGACCTCACAGAGATAGGTCAAGGTTGCGAACAAATCAGCGTCGGACGGACTCATCTGATTGGCGTCGGTCGCATCAGACATTGTGTGGAAGCGGCCATGATGTATAGGGCCATCCGAGTTGTCGAGTTCGATATCCCTCACCGGGTCGAACGGCATTCGATAAAACAATTCGCTCCACCAACTCAGTGCCACTGCACCGGTCTTGCGTTTAGCCCCGGCCAGTTGAGAAAACACATCTGGAAACTGAAGCCTCTGTCGGTGCTTGTTGCCAAAGACACCATGAACATGCGGCGGCAGGCCGGTATGCATTGAGGCATAGCAGGCTGAAGATGTAGACGGCAGGACCGACCGCATCCGACGCACGCTCGCCTCGCCCGAGGCAACCCATCCTTCAAGATTACCAAAAAGGCGTCGAAAATTTCGGTAGGGCACACCGTCCAAGATGATGAGGAGTAGCTTTGTAGTACTAATCATGAGGCCACCTCGAATAACCCGGCAGCCCCCATTCCGCCACCGATGCACATCGTGACAACAACATAGCGGACACCGCGCCTTTTACCCTCGATGAGCGCGTGGCCAACCAGCCGCGCACCTGTCATCCCGTAAGGGTGGCCCACCGAAATAGCGCCACCGTTGACGTTCAGCTTTTCGGGATCAATTCCCAGTTGGTCACGGCAGGGTATGGCTTGAGCGGCAAAGGCTTCATTCAGCTCCCACAATCCGATGTCGTCAACCTTAAGCCCAGTCCGTTCAAGCAGCCGTGGCACAGCATAGACCGGGCCCATACCCATTTCCTCAGGGGCACAACCGGCTACGGCCATTCCCCGATAGATCCCAAGCGGCGAAAGCCCGCGTTTGATAGCCGCATCCGCCGTCATTAAAACACAGGCCGAAGCGCCATCCGACAACTTACTGGCATTTCCTGCGGTAACCAGTCCACCCTCGGCAACGGGCTTTAAGTTTGCTAACGCTTCAACCGTTGTCCCTGGGCGATTGCCCTCATCCTGTGTCAAGGTGACGGTTTCTTCGCGTACTTCGCCGGTATCGCTGTTCTTAATCAACCTGTTAGCCGTAACCGGTATGATCTCATCATCAAAAGCCCCAGCGACCTGCGCAGCGGCAGTACGGGCTTGAGACAGTGCCGCAAATTCGTCCTGTGCCTCACGCGTGATGCGGTGCAGCCGCGCCACTTTCTCGGCCGTCATTAGCATCGGCATATAGGCATGTTCAGCCGCCCGGGTCACATTGGGGTCTTTCTCGGCCGTGACCCAGTCGAAATACCGCGCCTGAACCGCCGAGATGTTTTCCTGTCCACCGGCCACCACGACGCCCATGCCATCGACCGCGATCTGCTTTGCCGCCGTCGCGATGGCCATCAGCCCCGAGGCGCATTGCCGGTCGATGGTCTGGGCCGCTGCGGTTGCGGGCAACCCACCTGCCAGCGCCGCCAGCCGCGCGACGTTCAGCCCGGCGGTGCCCGCCGTCAGGACCGAGCCCATCACGACGTCTTCAACCTCGGCAGGATCGACGCCGGACCGCGCGACCGCCGCCCGGATCGCGTGGCCCGCAAGCGTCGGCGACTTTATGTTGTTGAACGACCCCCGGAAGGCAGAGCCGATGGGTGTGCGGGCGGTGGAAACGATGACGACGTCTTTCATGGCGAGGGTTCTTTCCTAGCAGTAGCGGGTTCTGAGGGCCTTCTTGTCCAGTTTCCCGACCGAGGTCTTTGGCAGCGCGGGGGCAATCTCGATCCGGTCTGGAACGGCCCATTTCGACAGCGCCCCGTCCGCGACGGCACTGGCAAACGATGCGCGCAGTGCTGACATGATTGCCTCCGGGGTATCGGTGCAGGTGACCACCAAGAGCGGGCGTTCGCCCCATTTGGGATCCGGCACGCCGATGGCGGCGGCCTCAGCCACGCCCGCGACCCTGCTGGCAAGATTTTCCAATTCTAGGGAAGAAACCCATTCCCCGCCGGTCTTGATTACATCTTTCAATCGGTCAGTGATATGGAGCGTCCCACGCTGATCGAACCGCCCTACATCGCCGGTATGTAGCCAGCCGCCATGCCAAAGTGTCTTCGTACCCTCTTCGTTCTTCAAGTAGCCTCGGGTAAGCCAAGGCGCACGGGCGACAATCTCTCCTGTGGACTTACCATCGCGTGGCAGGTCGTTCATCTCCGAATCGACGACCCGAATTTGAACCATCGGCGCGGGTTTTCCAGTCGCTATCCGAACATCGATCAGCGCATTGGAGGCTCGCGTCGCCATCATGTCAGCCACAGTCAGGAAAGGACAGGTCTCGGACATGCCATAAGCCGCGTGAAGGTCGACGCCGCGCGCGAGCGCCTGCCGCGCCAGCCCCTCGGGCAGGGCAGAGCCACCGATGATGACTTTCCAGCGGCTCAGGTCCGTTGCTACAGCCTCCGGCGCGTTCAGCAGCATCGCAAGGATCGTCGGCACACAATGCGAGAAGGTCACGCCATGCTCGGCAATCAATCCTAGAAGGTGCGCCGGCTCATAACGCCCCGGATAGACCTGCTTGAGCCCCATCAGCGTTGCGACGTAAGGAATGCCCCAGCCGTGAACATGGAACAACGGCGTGATCGGCATGTAGACATCGCCGCGGTTCAGCCCGCCGCCGGGGATCGGACCCAGGCCCGATGCCACTGCTAGCGTATGGAGCACGAGCTGGCGCTGTGAATAGGTGACCCCCTTAGGGTCGCCCGTCGTGCCCGTGGTGTAAAACAGTGTAGCGCGAATATTCTCGTCGAAATCGGGGAAGTTGCTGACCGACGTAGCTGCGTCTAGAAGGGCCTCATACTCTCCTGCTGCCTTCACACCTGGGGGAGTTTGGCCATCATCGCACATTAACACCAGCCGCCAGGGACGTTCGATCCGGCCCGCGATCTCCATGAGCAGCGGCAGAAAATCGACATGGCACAGGATCAGGTCATCCTCAGCATGGTTTATCGTGTATAGGATTTGTTCCGGCGACAGTCGGATGTTCACTGTGTGTAAGGTGGCTCCGATCATGGGCACGGCAAAAAAGCATTCCAAATAGCGGTGGCTATCCCAGTCAAGTACCGCGATAATGCTGCCTTCGCCAGCTCCGAGAGCACGCAAAGCTCCGGCTACACGCCCAATCCGCCAGGCGAATATACTATAGTCGTAGCGCATGGTGTCGGCATGAACGATTTCCTGTCTAGGCGCATAAGAAAGCGCCGTGTTCAGAATCTGCTTGATCAACAGAGGATAGTCATAGGCAATCATGTGCATCTCCAGTTTCACAAACCATGTCACTACAAATTAGCTTCGCGCAAACAACAAAAAACTAGGCTTTGCCCCGATCTAGATCAGCCCATGCCCGACCCATAATTAAAACACACCCAATATGTCTACTATAGTTGTTTGCCCAAAACGGCGCTTTCCCTGAAACTGCAAACAGCCTGTAAGGAGGAACGAGGTGTATCGCATCATACTGACGCGCCTGGCGCAAGGTTTGCTAACCTTGCTACTGGCATCAATTATCATTTTTGGCGCTACCGAGATCCTTCCTGGCGACGTGGCCGAGGCAATTCTTGGGCAAAGTCGCACGGAAGAAGCGTTGGCCACACTGCGCGAGGAAATGGGCCTGAACCGCCCAGCCATCGTTCGATATTTTGACTGGCTCGGCGGAATGTTGCAGGGCGATCTGGGCACCTCGCTGGCGACAAAGCGTCCCGTGGCCGACATGATCGAAAGCCGGATGTGGAACACGCTACGGCTAGCTCTGCTGGCGGCCGCAATCTCTGTTCCGCTGTCCTTAGTGCTCGGTCTTTGGTCGGCGATTCGTGCTGGCGGCCGCGTCGACAAGACGCTTGCCGTGACCACGCTCGCGCTTATTGCGGTGCCCGAATTCTTTATTGGCCTTATCCTGATGAAGGTCTTCGCAGTTGAGCTAAAATGGTTATCTGCCTCTGCCAATACCCGACCCTATTTCGATTTCTGGCAGAATTTCCGCGCCCTTGCCCTGCCCGTTGCCACGCTCAGCTTTGCGGTTATTGCGCATATGATGCGGATGACACGCTCCTCGGTAATCAACATCTTTACATCTCCCTACCTGGAAATGGCCGCGCTCAAGGGCCTGCCGAAGCGCCGCCTTGTGGTGCGTCACGCGCTGCCCAATGCGCTGTCCCCTATCCTGACCGTGATCGCCCTGAACCTCAGCTACATGGTGTCCGGTGTGATCATCGTTGAAACCGTGTTCGGCGTCCCGGGCCTGACCCGTCTGCTGGTCGATGGCGTCACGCTGCGGGACATCCCGCTGATCCAGGCCTGCGCCATGATCTTCGGCGCTGTCTATATCCTTCTCAACCTTCTGGCCGATGTACTTTCCATTATGGCCAATCCGCGCCTGAGGTATCCGAAATGAGCGACGCAACCGAAATTGCCACACCGCGCGCTTCGGTCTTTGCGGGCCTGCGCCTGACCTGGACCGCCGTTCTTGCGGGTTCCGTCCTGCTGTTCTGGCTGATCCTTGCCCTGTTCGGGCCATGGATCGCCCCCCATGGCGAGGCCGAGATCATCTCGGGCACGACCTTTGCACCAATAGGCGAAGGCGGGTTGTTGGGGACGGACAAGCTTGGGCGCGACGTCTTCTCGCGCCTGATCTACGGGGTTCGCACCACGCTGCTGCTTGCGCTGATAACGACGGTGATCTCCTTTGCCTTTGGCGTGACACTGGGTTTTGCCGCCGCTATCCTCAAGGGCTGGTTCGACATCGTCGTCAGCCGCATCGTCGAGGCCTTCATGGCCTTCCCGTCGACCCTGCTGGCCCTGGTGGTGATCGGCGCATTCGGCACCTCGATCACGGTTCTGGTGCTCACGGTCGGACTGGTGCTATCGACCAGCGTCTTCCGGGTGTCGCGCGCATTGGGCTATGACATTGGCGTCATGGACTTTGTCGAGGCCGCCCGCGCCCGCGGCGAAGGCACCTGGTGGATCCTGACACGCGAGATCCTGCCAAACTCCATGGCCCCGCTGATCGCCGAGTTCGGCCTGCGCTTCACGTTTTCCATTCTGTTCCTGTCGGGTCTGTCCTTCCTGGGCCTGGGCGTTCAGGAACCCGCCGCCGACTGGGGATTGATGGTGCAGGAAAACGTGGGCGGCCTGTTCCTTGGCTCCTCCGCCGCGCTGATCCCCGCCGCCTGCATCGCCTCGCTGACCGTATCCATGAACCTGCTTGTGGACTGGTTCCAGCAGCGTCAGCAGGGTGAAACCGTTCTGGAGAAGATCGACCAATGAGCGATATCCTGACAATCAAGAACCTGCGCGTCGAGGGCCGCCCGCCCGGGGGCGCCTACGTCCCGATCGTGAAGGGTGTGTCGCTGAACGTGGCCAAGGGCGAGGTGCTGGCCCTGATCGGCGAAAGCGGGTCAGGAAAGTCCACGATCTCGCTGGCCTCGATGGGCTTTGCCCGGCCCGGTTGCCGCATCGCGGGAGGAGAAATCTGGCTGAACGGGCGCGACATTATGAAACTGTCGCCGCAGGATCGCCATGCGCTGCGCGGTGACGAGGTGTCCTATGTCGCGCAATCCGCCGCCGCCAGCTTCAACCCCGCGCTGCGGATCGGCAAGCAGGTGATCGAGGCGCCGCTGTGGCATGGCGCAGGCGATGCCGCGACCCTGACCGCCACAGCCGTCGATCTTTACCGCAAGCTGGATCTGCCGAACCCCGACAGCGTGGGCGAAAAGTTCCCGCATCAGGTTTCGGGCGGGCAGTTGCAGCGTCTGATGGCGGCGATGGCCATGTCCTGCGGGCCGGATTTGCTGATCCTTGACGAGCCCACCACCGCGCTGGACGTGACTACCCAGATCGAGGTGTTGAAAGCCTTCAAGGATATCATCCGTGATCAGGGCACGGCGGCGATCTACGTCACCCATGATCTGGCTGTTGTAGCGCAAGTGGCGGATCGAATTCTTGTGCTGAAGAACGGTGAAATGGTCGAGGAAGGACCAACTGCCCAGATCCTGCATGACCCGCAGCACGAATATACCCGCATGCTGATGGATGCCGTCCGGCCCGCGCCGCATCTGGTCGACCACGTTGACGCCAGCGCGGCGCAAGCGCCCGTCATTTCGGCGCGAAACATCACGGCAGGCTATGGGGCGCTGACCATCCTGTCGGATGTATCAGTTGATGTCCCTGCGGCATCGGTTGTGGGGGTGATTGGTGAAAGCGGCTGCGGGAAAAGCACGCTGGCGCGGGTCGTCGCCGGTCTGACGCCGCTGCGGGAGGGAGAAATTAGGCTCGATGGGAAGGTTGCCGCGCCCAGCGTGAAGGATCGACCGCGCGATTCGCTCAAGGATTGTCAGATCGTGTTCCAGATGGCCGATACCGCGCTGAACCCGCGCCAGCGGATCGGTGATATCCTGGGCCGCCCGCTGGAGTTCTATCAGGGCCTCAAGGGTCGCGCGCGGGTCGAAAAGGTGGGCGACCTTCTGGAACTGGTCGACTTGCCGCGCAGCTTTGCTACGCGTTTCCCGGGCGAATTGTCGGGCGGGCAGAAGCAACGCATCAATCTCGCCCGTGCGCTGGCCGCCGACCCCAAGGTGATCCTGTGTGACGAGGTCACCTCGGCGCTGGATACTGTTGTCGCGGCGGGGGTGATCGAACTTCTGAAATCGCTCAAGGACAAGTTGGGCGTGGCCTATATGTTCATCAGCCATGACCTTTCGACCGTTGCCTCCTTCGCGGATGAAGTTGTGGTGCTCTACGCCGGGCAGGTGGTCGAAAAGGGACCGTCGAAGGTTGTCTTCAGCCCGCCTTTTCACCCCTATACCAAACTGCTCCTCTCCTCGGTCCCCGAGATGCGTCAGGGCTGGCTGGAAGGGGTGGCCGATACCGGCGAAGCCAAAGCCGCCAGCGCCGGAAGCGTTGTCATCGGCGCCAAAGGCTGTCCCTTTGCCAATCGGTGCACCCATGCCATCGTTGGTACATGCGATGTCACGCCACCACCGGTCCGAAGATTGCCCGGCGAACTGGAAATCGCCTGCCATCTGCCAATCGAAGAAATGCCATAGCGAATTATCGTTCAGACCATGGGTTCGATTGGCCCGCTTACATGAAAAAAGGGAACTTCTAAGAAATTAACCAACCAAAAATCTGACAGGAGGAATATCAATGAATCTCAGACCTGATCCAACCTTTCACGCCACACCCCGGCTCGCCATGGAGGCTCCGGCGGAAAAGCTGGCCTTCACCCTGATGCTCAGCCCCGATGGCTCGCAACCCGATGGCCTTGCCATTGTCGATGTGGACCCGAGTTCAAAGACCTTCAGTCAAATCGTTCATCAGGTGATCATGCCCAATACGGGCGACGAATTTCACCACTTTGGCTGGAACGCCTGTTCGTCAGCGCTTTCACCGCTGTCAGGTCACGCCTTCCTTGAGCGGCGCTACCTGATCATCCCCGGCATCCGCTCCTCGCGCATCTACATCATTGACGTGAAGGAACCGCTGAAGGCCAAGATTCACAAGATCATCGAACCCGAAGAGGTCTTTGCCAAGACCGGCTATTCCCGCCCTCACACCATCCACTGTGGCCCCGAGGGCATCTATGTCAGCACGCTTGGTGGCGGCGGAGTGGATGGCACCGATGGCCCTCCGGGCATCTTCATCCTCGATTGTGAGACCTTCGACATCCTTGGCCGTTACGAGATGGACCGGGGAGAGCAGGACAAGCACTATGATTTCTGGTGGAACCTGCCGCGTGACTACATGGTCAGCTCCGAATGGGGTCTGCCGCCGCAGTTCGAGAACGGCATCGTGCCCGAAGACCTTCTGTCGAACAAATATGGCCACAAGATCCACTTCTGGAAGCTGCGCGACCGCAAGAACGTCCAAACGATCGACCTCGGCGCCAATCACCAGATGGCGCTTGAAATCCGGCCTGCGCATGATCCGTCCAAGGACTACGGTTTCTGCGGCGTGGTGGTCGATACCACCAACCTGCAAGGAGCGATCTTCACCTGGTGGCAAAAGGACGACGGCACCTTTGAGGCGAAAAAGACCATCACCATCGACCCGGTCCCGGCGGATGCCGACGACCTGCCCGATCTGCTGAAGGGGTTTGGCGCCTGCCCGCCGCTGGTGACGGATATCGACCTGAGCCTGGACGACAAATACCTTTACGTCGCCTGCTGGGGTCTTGGCGAGATGCACCAATATGACGTTTCCGACCCGATGAACCCGGTTCTGGCCGGCAAGGTCGAGATCGGCGGCATCGTCAAGAATACCCCCCACCCGAACGGCAAGACTTTCGGCTACGGCCCCCAGATGGTCGAGATCAGCCGCGACGGCAAACGTGTCTACTGGACCAATTCGCTCTATTCCACATGGGACGACCAGTTCTATCCGAGCGACCGAGGCGCGGCCATGGTCATGGCCAATGTGGGCGAAAGCGGCGGGATCGAACTGGACAAGGACTTCTGGGTGGAATTCCCCGAAGGCTACCGCAGCCACCAGATCAGGCTCGAAGGCGGAGACTGCTCGACCGACAGCTTCTGCTACCCTTCCGTCTGACGCGTGGATCCTGCAACATCGACGGCGGCCCTGTGGTGGGCCGTCGTTTTTTCCGGAATATATCACGGGTTGAACCCGGGCATGGGCTGGCCTCTGGCTGTCTCTGCCGCGCTGATGGAGCGCAAACCAAGCCGCCTCTGGCATGCGCTGGCCGCTTTGGCGGGTGGTCACCTGCTGTCGATGATGGCGATCCTTCTGCCCTTCAGCGCGCTTCTGTGGCTGGTCGACTACCAGCGCCAGATCCAGATTGCCGCGGCCCTTCTGGTCATCGCCCTTGGCGTCTACCTGACAATCAACCGCCGCCACCCCCGCTTTTTGGCCCGCGTCCGGCCAACGCAACTGGCGCTTTGGTCGTTCCTTGCGGCCCTCGCCCATGGTGCGGGGCTGATGCTGGTGCCGATCTACCTGGGCATCTGCCAGACGATCGACACCGACGCAGGCCACGCGGCCGCCAGCGTGTTGATGACCTCGAACGCCACGGTGGCCCTTGGCGTCGCACTGCTGCACAGCCTTGCCATGCTGACCGCTGGCGGTACACTGGCCTTTGGCGTCTACCGCTGGCTGGGCCTCAAATTCCTGTCCAAAGGCTGGTTCAACCTCGATCTGGTCTGGGCGCTCAGCCTGATCTTTGTCGGTGTCATCGCGCTGGTCATGGCCTAGGGCCGCGCGCGAGCGTTCAAACCAGCGCCTGATAGCTCAAAACACGTAGCTGACGACGCAGCGAATAGGCGCTCGAGGGAATGAGCTGGGTCATCAGGATCACGGTCATTTCCTCGACCGGGTCCACCCAGAATGCCGTCGAAGCCATGCCGCCCCAGGCGAACTCTCCGGGTGAACCGATAATCTTTGCCCGCGCCGGGTCCAGCATCACCGACACGCCAAGGCCGAACCCGATCCCCTCGAATGTGGTTTCGCTGAAATGCGCCTGCCCACGGCTGGCCAGATCACCGCCCATGTGGTTCGACACCATCAGATCGAAGGTCTTGCGGCCGAGCAGCGCGCCCCCATCAAAGGCACCGCGCCGCAACAGCATCGTCGCAAAACGCTGGAAATCCGCCATCGTCGAGACCAACCCACCCCCGCCGCTCTCGAGCGTCACCGGCGCAAGGCAACGGTCCTGGTTCGACGATGGAGAAAAGCCCGCAGAGCTGTGGTCATAGAGCGTGGCCAATCGGCTGACCTTGTGGTCGGGAACAGAAAACCCTGTATCTTCCATTCCCAGCGGATCGAATATCCGGGCCTTCAGGAAGGCGCCAAGCGTTTGCCCGCTGATCACTTCGATCACGCGACCCAGAACGTCGGTCGACAGGCCGTAGAACCAGCGTTCGCCAGGGTGAAACGCCAGCGGAAACCCGGCCAGCGCATCGACGGCTTGCCCCATGGCCTTAAAACCACGGTCGAAATCGAGCCCAGCTGCCGACAGCGCCTGTTCTAGAGCATTCCCCTGCGGGTCGCCATAGATAATGCCGGCCTGATGGGTCAGCAAGTCATGAATAGTGATCGGGCGCTCGGCCGGTTCGGTGGCATCCC
>Ga0181596_10002558_pt1 | contig 17415 bp, 19 predicted proteins | sample 041ome_6_FD_148655 | JGI IMG/M metagenome (GOLD analysis project Ga0181596, IMG submission 148655) | Coastal salt marsh microbial communities from the Groves Creek Marsh, Skidaway Island, Georgia - 041402US metaG (spades assembly) | ecosystem: Environmental > Aquatic > Marine > Intertidal zone... | reverse complement strand
TTCTCGGCGCTGATCACGCTGGCGGTGCTGGTGCAGCCGACGTGGGCAGACGAAACCTGCATGTCGCCGTATATGGCCAAGATCGTGGGGCAAGAGGACTATGTCTATATCTGGACACTGGGTCTTGAGGGTGTGGGAGACGGTGAAGACAAGTTGGTCACCGTTGATGTTAATCCCGAATCCGCCTCTTATGGCACGGTTGTACACTCCATATCGATGGGCGGCCGCAATGAGGCACACCACTCGGGCCTCACAGATGACCGTCGCTTCCTTTGGGCCTCCGGCCTCGATACCAGCAAGATCTTCATTTTCGATGTCCACTCCGATCCGGCCGCCCCGCGCCTGCACCGCACCATCGAAGACTTTGTTGATAAAACAGGCGGAATCGTGGGCCCCCATACCAACTATGCGTTGCCTGGGCGGATGCTGATTACTGGACTCTCAAATAATCGCGACCACGGTGGCCGAACAGGTATGGCCGAGTACACCAATGGCGGTGATTTCATTACTAGCGTGTGGATGCCGACCGATGACAATCTGCAGGGCGCTGTCAAATCGGGTAACTACGCCGACGGTTATGGGTACGACGCCCGGGCTTTACCCCGCCGCAACGTATTGGTCTCCTCCTCGTTCACCGGCTGGAACAACTACATGATGAACCTCGGCAAAATGATGGGCGACGCCGAGGCTATGAAGCGATTTGGCAATACCGTTGTGATTTGGGATCTTCATGCCAGAACACCCAAGAAGATTCTCGACGTGCCAGGCGCGCCTCTCGAGATTCGCTGCGCCTGGGGCTCTCAGTCGAACTACTGCTTCACCACCACAGCACTGACATCAAAGGTATGGTTGATTTACGAAGATGAAGACGGCGAGTGGCAGGCGAAAGCGGTTGCTGACATCGGTGATGCCAGCAAAATCCCCCTTCCGGTGGACATTTCCATCTCGGCAGACGACAGGCATCTGTGGGTTAACACTTGGAACGATGGGAAGGTGAGGCTATTTGATATTTCAGATCCATTTGCGCCAAAGCAGGTCATGGAAGAGAAGATTGGCGAGCAGGTCAACATGGTGTCGCAAAGCTGGGACGGAGAGCGCGTTTACTTCACGTCATCGCTCCTGGCCAATTGGGATAAAACTACTGTCACAGGGGAAAATGACCTGCAATATTTCAAGCTGTACCAATGGGATGGCGCCACGCTGAAACCCCAATTTAATCTCGATTTTATTGAGCTTGGCCTCGGCGCTCCGCACCAAATGCGCTTTGGCGCACGCGCACTCTATGGAGGCTCGTCGGCACAATCTCCGTCAGGCCTGGGCGCTCCGCCCGCGTACTGAGCCACCCTTGAGACTCTGCCTATTCCTGTTGGCGTGGGCCTGGAGTGCGTTGTCACTTTGCGCCCCCCATGATCACAAAACTTCGATCGTGCTCGCGCCCGGCTACGCTCCGCTTGCTTTTTTGCCGCCCGCGCCGGGCAGCTATGCTTTACCCACAATGGGCGACGCCGGCGACGGCGACGTCATCGATAGTCGAGGAAATGCTGCTCGACTTTTCGAGTTTCTGGGCGAGAAGCCCACTATTTTAAGCTTTATCTTCACCACGTGTGACGATGTGAATGGCTGTCCTTTGGCGACCTATGTGATGCGGGGCGTTCACGATGCCCTGCAGGCAGATCCAAAGACCGCTAACAAAGTTCGATTGATTAGCTTCAGCTTCGATCCGCTGTTCGACACGCCGGACGTGATCGCGGCGTATGGTGCGCAGTTTCGTGACCCCGACGCCGACTGGCAGTTTTTGACGACCGACGGGCCAGACAGCCTCGACCCCATTCTCCGAGCCTATGACCAATGGGTCATTCGTGATTACGATGAGAACGGCGATTACATGGGAACAATGTCTCATATATTGCGAGTATTTCTGATCGATGAGGAGCGACGCATCCGAAACATTTATAGCACTTCATTTCTCCACGCCGATACTGTGGTCAATGATGTGCGGTCACTCATCATCGAAAGTAATGGCCCCGCTGCCGTCGTTGGTCGGTAACCCGCGAAACGCCCTCTAGGGAGTCCACATAATGTACATAGATGGTGAATGGCTCACGAGCGATAGCCAATTTTCCGTATCTAACCCTGCCACAGGCGAGATTATCGGCCACGTGGTCGACGGAGATGCCACCCATGCCAAGTCCGCTATCGAGGCCGCTAGCCGTGCACTGCCCGAGTGGGCGGCACAGACCGCCTATGCACGATCAGCACACTTGTACCGAGCACACCAGCTAATGCAGGAGCAGCACGCTCAGCTAGCAGAGTTGATGACGCGGGAACAAGGCAAACCCTTGAAGGCCGCTATGAATGAAGTCAAATACGCGGCAGATTTTTTATTGTGGTTTGCCGAAGAAGCCAAGCGCATTTACGGAGAAACCATCCCTTCCGCCCGTGCGGACCAGCGTTTTATCGTGCAAAAACAACCCGTCGGGGTTGTCGCGGCAGTGACACCCTGGAACTACCCCATTTCCATGCTGACACGGAAGCTGGGCCCTGCTTTGGCCGCCGGGTGCTCGGTCGTGCTGAAGCCTGCAGAGAGCACACCGCTCTGCGCCATTGCCGTCTTTAAAATTCTCGAGGAAGCCGGCCTCCCCGCGGGTGTGGCGAATCTGGTGACCAGCAACAATCCAAAACCTATTGGCGATGTTTTCTGTACCCACCCGGCTGTCCGGAAATTGACGTTCACTGGGTCGACCGCGGTGGGTAAACAACTCGCGACCGCGTGTGCACCCCAATTGAAACGGGTCTCTATGGAGCTGGGTGGGCACGCCCCTTTTATTGTGTTTGAGGATGCTGATCCGGTGCATGCCGCCAAAGGCGCCGCCCTGGTGAAATTTCTGAATACGGGCCAGGCGTGCATTAGCCCCAATCGTATTTTTGTTCATCGCAGCATTATTGAACCGTTTCTGGCTACGCTGACTTCACGTGTTGCCACACTACAGGCGGGCGACGGGTTTAATCCTGCAAACAGTATTGGCCCCTTAATTAACGAAGCCGCTATCGCCAAAGTCGATCGGCAGGTGCAGGATGCGGTCGCCAGAGGTGCCGCATTGCTCGCTGGGGGTAGCCGGCTGACGGACAATGGCTTGGAAAATGGGTGTTTTTATGGCGCTACCCTCCTCAGTAATGTTACACCCGACATGCTGATCTATCAGGAAGAAACGTTTGGTCCGGTGGCCGCCGTGGTGCCCTTTGACGACGAGGACGATGTCATCGCGATGGCTAACGACACCACTTATGGCCTTGCCGCATACATTTACACGCAGAATTTGAGCCGCGCATACCACGCATTTGAACAGTTACACTTTGGCATTATCGGCATTAACGATATTAACCCCACCAGCGCGGCAGCCCCTTTTGGTGGGATGAAAGAGAGCGGGCTGGGTCGTGAAGGTGCCCGCGAGGGCATAGAAGAGTACCTCGAGACCAAACTCGGCGGCCTCAGTATCTAAAGGCGAAAGTTAGCAAGGAACCCACTATGGCAGCCCCTGATTATCCCGGTCTGGACACACTCGCATTACACGCGGGCTCGCAGCCTGACCCGGCAACTGGCGCTCGAGCAACCCCTATTTATCAGTCGGCGTCCTTCTGCTTCCCTGACTCAGACTATGCCGCCTCGTTATTCAATATTGAGCGCGCAGGACACGTTTACTCCCGACTGAGCAATCCAACCAATGCGGTACTTGAGGAACGAATTGCCGCTCTCGAAGGAGGCGTGGGTGCCATTGCCACTGCCAGTGGTCAGGCAGCGTTGCATCTCGCCATCGTCACGCTGATGGGTGCGGGATCCCACATCGTTGCCTCGGCAGCACTATATGGCGGCAGCCACAACCTGTTGTCGTATACCCTGCCCCGCTTTGGAATCGACACCACCTTTGTTGACCCGAGAGACCCTCAGGCGTTTGCGAATGCGATTCAGGACAACACGCGACTGGTATTCGGCGAGACCCTTGGAAACCCCAGTCTCGATGTGCTCAATATACCCGCCATCGCGGAGGTCGCACATCAAGCTGGCCTACCCCTGATGGTTGATTCAACCACAACGACCCCTTACCTGATAAAACCCTTTGAACTCGGCGCAGATATTATTCAGCATTCAGCGACCAAGTTTCTGAGTGGGCACGGTATCGTTATCGGTGGACTGCTGGTAGACAGCGGCCAATTCGATTGGGACGCATCGGGAAAGTTTCCAACCCTGTCAGAACCCTATAAAGGCTTCCACAATCTGATTTTCACTGAAGAATTTGGACCCGCCGCACTCATTCAGAGGGCACGCAAGGAGGGGCTCAGGGATTTCGGCGCCTGTATGTCACCCACGTCTGCGTTTCATATTTTGCAAGGCATTGAAACGCTGAGTGTCCGTATGAGCCGGCATGTCGAGAACACGCGAACGATTACCGCCTTCCTTCTTGAACAAGACGAAGTGGCCCGCGTTGGCTACCCAGAACTCGATGGCCACCCGGACCGAGCCCTGGCAGCAGAATTACTGCCTAAAGGCTGCGGTGCCGTCTTCAGCTTTGACCTCAAAGGCGGCCGTGAGGCCGGTATAGCTTTTGTTGATGCGCTGAGCGTGTTTTCACATCTTGCCAATATTGGTGATGCGAAATCCCTGGTCATCCATCCGGCGAGTACCACTCACCACCGTATGGATACTGACGCATTGGCGGCAGGCGGCATTGGCGAGGGAACCATTCGTCTTTCCATTGGTCTGGAGGATCCGAAGGACCTTATCGCGGACCTGAAGCAAGGCTTAAGGGCAGCGCGAAAAGCCGCGGGGCATTCCTAATGCATATCGAGGTCGATGGACACGCCGTTTATTGCTACACCAATTCTCGAGCAATCGACGCGAGTAAACCCAGCATCGTGTTTATTCACGGGTCGGGCATGGATCATACGGTGTGGACGCTCGCCAGTCGGCACTTTGCCCGCCATGGTAATAACGTCGTGTCGGTTGATCTGCCCGGCCATGGGCGGTCTGACGGTCCTCCACTGGCCTCCGTCGAGGCAATGGCCGCCTGGGTTATTGCTGTGATCGATACGCTTACAATTGATCAGGTTGCGCTGGTTGGACACAGCCTGGGCAGTCTTGTCGCATTGGAGTGCGCAGCGAGCCAGTCTGATCGGGTAAGAGCTATCGTCCTCGTCGGCACAACCTCCCCTATGCCCGTCTCTGACGCCATTCTTGAAGCGGCCAAGGCAGATGATCACGCCGCCTTCGATATGCTTACCCAGTGGGGCTTTAGCAAGCGCCACCAATTCGGCGGCAATCGCAACTCGGGAATATGGATGATTGGCAATACGCTGCGACTTTACGAGCGATCCCGACCTGGGGTTCTATTTCACGACATGCGAGCCTGCAACGAGTACACAAATGGCACAGATCAGGCTGCGAAGATCACCTGCCCTGCTTTGCTTATTCTGGGGGAAGAAGACCGACTGACGCCGGTACGGGGCACCCGCGCCTTGCAGAAGGCAATTCCCTCGCCGCTGGTAGAAGTGCTACCGGGTGCTGGGCACACCATCATGGTCGAGGCACCCAACGCCATGCTCGATGCGTTACACAAGGTACTGTGAAAACTGAGCGAGACCCCCGAAAAAAGGACGCATCTCACTGAACGGTGAGTATCCGGGGCTCAGCTTTCGGACTGCAGCATCTGCTCGATCTGAATGATCCGCTCCTTGCCGAAAAACATCTCAGCTCCGACAAAGAACGTGGGCACGCCAAATGCACCTCTTGCTGCAGCCTGTTCAGTATTGCGCAGCAAACCATCTTTAACCGACTGTGTTTGGATCGCCTGAAGCAGCGCTTCGGCGTCGAGCCCTGCACCGGACCAAACCGCCTGCGCGACCGACAGATCTCCCATATTCCTCTCCTGCTCCCACATTGCCTCGAGATTCGCATCAACATAGCGTTGTTCAACACCCATTTGTCGCGCAGCGATAAACCCGCGCATTAGCGAAATCGTATTCATTGGAAAAGCCGGATTAAAGCGAAATCGATTCAGACGGTGCGCCGCGATAAAGCGTTGGGTTTCTAACAGGTCGTAGTCAAGCTTTCCCTTCACATCAGCGAAAGCCTGCATGGGCGCCTGGTTGTTCGTCAGCTTGAAAAGGCCACCCAGCAAGACGGGGGTCAGCGACAGCGTGGCATCATGCCGTTCGGCTACCTCCTTGAGCACGTGATACGAGAGGTAAGCATTTGGGCTGGCGAAATCAAATAAAAACTCAATGGGGATTTGCAACGCTGGTCTCCTGATCAAAACTGAGTATCGGCTATGGTGGTTCGGTAAAGAAGTCGATCGTAGCCGTCGTAACCGCCCGTGGCTGCATGGAGCAATGAGCGGTTGTCCCACATTACCAACATATCAGCCCGCCAATGATGAGAGTAAATAAATGCCGACTGGCTCTGATGCACATAGAGCTCTCCCAGTAGCGCGTCGCTTTCCTCTTTCTCAAGGCCGACGAAGCCTTTGATATAAGCCGCAGAAGAGAACAGCGTCTTCTTCCCGGTTTCCGGATGCTCGCGCACCAACGGATGCTGATAAGTAGCCAATGCTGCTTCACTGGGCAGAATTTTCATGCTCCGACCCTTCTCCTGATCTGCCTCACCGTAGGCGCCATCAGGCGCGTAACCAAGTGCTGCTGAGTGAATCGCCGTTAATCCCTCCACTCTAGATCTCAGGCCCTCTGGCAATTGCTCATAGGCCAACACCTGATCGGCAAACAACGTGTTCCCGCCAACCGGTGGAATCGTGATGCCATAAAGTGCAGTGCCCGCAGGAGGAATAGGCATGAAGCTCCAGTCGCTATGAAAAACCTCAGCAAATATGGTGGTTTTTTCGTCAGCTTTACGTTGGATTGCTGCGACTTGGGGGTGCTCATCGATATGGCCAAAAAAAGGATCTTCACCGATATCACCGAACTGCTCGCTAAAGCTGACCAGCTGATCGGGAGTCAATTTCTGGTCGGGGAAAGCGACCACCTTGTGCTCGAGCCAGTGCGTTCTGATCTCCGCCACCAAGTCTTTAGATAGAGGGCGATTCAGACTGACGCCGGTTATCGTTGCGCCACAACACGCACCTGAGGGTTGGACTGACACCATCACCATCTTCTCCCGAACTCACCGTCAGGTTTAGCTATTGCAGTCTCTCCCAAGCAAATCGAGTCTTGGGCTCGCCGACACGCTTAGATATTGATCTTATGGTTCCACCACGGCGTGTCGGAGTATGACCGCAAATCCAACTCATGCGTCCACACCGAACGGTGTTGCTGTGCGAGATGGAAATAGGTTTCTGCGATCTTTTCTGGTAGTAAGAGGCCATCTTTCTCTCCACCCCTTGTTCGCCGTAAAGCTTCGAAGCGCTCGGGGCCAAGCATTTTGCCAAGGGTATCAGGTGCATCAACGGCACCGTCTATCACGATGTGCACTACATGCAACCCCTCAGCCGCATACTCTGCATTCAGTGTCTGACACAGCATTCTCCGTCCCGCCATCGCTGCCGCGTGGGAGTGTTGTCCGCTATTGCCGCGGACAGCCGCCGTAGCGGACGTTACTAAAATCGTGCCATGACCCCGTGCCACCATCAGGGGCACCATTACTCTGGCAACGCGAAATAAACCCAAGCAGGCCATTCTCCAACCCAATTCAAAGGTCTTGAGCGGCGTCTCCTCCAGCGAGCGATTTCCGATCTGCGCACCAAGGTTATAGACCACGGTGTCTATGGGCCCGATAGCCTCGACCTCAAGAAGCAGATCTTCCAGCGCAGCATCCTCAACAGCATTTAACAAATGTCCACTCGCGGACGCCCCCGTGGCGCGAAGCGTCTCGACCATCTCACTGAGACCATCGGTATTACTCCGACGACACAGTGCAGAGTGGTAGCCCTCGGCCGCAAATTTCTTGCCGACGGCACCGCCAATTCCTGCGCCCGCGCCAATGATCACACAGCTCTTTTTCACTGCTTTATCTTCCCATCCATTAATCGAGTACAGCGCCCGCTTGCACCAGCGCGTCAATGTCCGATTCGCTATAGCCAATCGCCTTCAAAACCTCACGTCCGTGCTCGCCCAGACGCGGTGCGGGACGTTTAAATTTACCATTGGCCCTATGTGCCGCATTTGCTCGCCAGTAGTGGGCTCCGTCTTAATCACGTCGGCACATTTGTCAGCCAACATCATCGCAGCCACCGGCCCCGAAACCATACTGGTCAGATCTAAGACTTTTATTCCCGTAAGCGCGCCCATGCATTACCTCGAGTTCAACAGGATTTGGAGGCTATTTAGCCCCTATTGCCCTAAAGTTCTAGTCGCTCGATGCATGTTAACGCCGCTGAGGTTTAGGTAAAGGCTTATTACCATGGGTCGCTGTAAATACCAGGCCAAAGCTGCGTAATGGGCGCTGTGTTTATCCCTTCAGAACAGCCCGATGGGGCCCCCACTTTATACAGTTGCGCGCCAAGGATCGTGTGTGACATTGTCGCAATCTCGCCAAATCGCAGTTGTTCACCGACTTTAAATACGCCAAGAAAACGACCACATGCCTGAAGAATCCCTTAACAGATCGACTGACTCGAAGCTTGATGAGCTCGTATCTGGCTACTTTACAGATCTAGATCTCAGTGCACTTCCCGCTTTAATGAATCATCTTGAAGACGCTAGATGCTGGCTGGTGAAAAACAAAGATCAACTTGACAACAAACACCTGAACCCCATTCTAAAAAAAACAGGAAATTCAAGATCGCCTATCTGCCAAAACGCTTGCTCGAATAAAGCTGGAAGAGACAGATCGCTTCGTCGCCCTAGACGACCAAAATCAGATTAAATTTAACTCGATATCGTTCTCCCCGCTCACGCATCGGATAGCCTCGACTCTCATGGACCTTCTTCAGCCTCAAGGCCGGGTGAAGTTGTTTCAGAGTGGTCGCAATTGGTACCCCAACCCGGGTTATATGGTTTGACACACCAATTCGAACGTCAAAGGTTTCAGACTTTATTGTAGCCACGCCATCACCGAGGGCGCCTCATACTTCAGATATGAAGACCCGATCACTGGGGAGATCATTACCTCGTGGGACGAACTGGGATGGAATTTCCGCTGCTTCAGAACCGACCCAGAGCCATTATGGCATTGCGTTTACTCTGAAACTGACCGGATTAGTTTCGGTTATGGGCTTCAATTTATACACGGATGAGGCCCAATAGGCGACCACTTACAGCCGCTCTGGCCTAGGGTGGAGGGAATTGCGCCAGCAGCTCATGCAAAACCGTAATCGTTAATTGTTGCTTGTCCGCCGCCGTCATCTTATTTTTCAATCGTCCCTCGGCGACCCCGCGCCAAACAATCTTTTCGGTTGCGACATCAATGACATCAAATATCGCCGTACCATCTTCGTAGGTTTTGACCGATGGCCCCGACGAATACCCCACACTCACCGATTTTCCATAGGTGCCCGCACCTACTGAACCATGCATCCCCTTTTCTTGACCGGAAATCTTTTGGGTTTGTTTTTTGGCGACATGATAATTCACCCAGAAATCAGCCTTGCCCGCGGTCGCTTCGCGAAAACCACGCTGCATTAATTCCTGAGACGCCGTGTTACGTACTCGTTGATCACTGCTGTTGTGACGACGGTACTGGCTCTCTCTCGTGACGTGATCATCGTCATACCACCGATAGGTTCGGTAAGCAGAGAATGGAAAGCTATGGTCGTAGTCGATCTCATAGGAAGGACCGCTACTGGCGCACCCGTTTATCAATGCCACACATAGACACGCAAAACTTACTGTGACGAGATTGCGCACTGCACCATAAAAACCGTGGCTCAAAATCTTGCCTTTCATTCAATTATCCTCTCGGTTTTCACCATAGGGACGATACATTTTGACGCCAAATCAATTTTTAAGTGGCCTGAAAGAGACGTTGCTTTCAGCCACCAACCACGCGAACACGGCAAACGCGGCTACATTTTGATCCAATGCGCTAGCGTCGAGCTTATCGACCGTATCGTCGGCCGTATGATGCAAATCAAAATAATCGCGACCATCCTGATGCAGGCGCAACGTGGGCACGCCGTCTGCGATCAGGGGTGATAAATCCGGGCCACCACCAGGCTGGTCGTTACTACCCGGTGCTACGCCAATGGGCGCCAACACGCGCGCGATCAGGTCAAACAGCGCGTCCCCCTCCTCGGTCTGGCTGTCAGCGGTCAGCCGCCACACGGCGCCACCCCCAAAATCGCTCTCTGAGCCGATAACGTGCAAATCTAGAGCGGCCTGATGCTGCTGCCGATACGCTCGCGCCCCCAGCAGGCCAACCTCTTCTGCGCCCCACAGCACAAGCCGGATAGTCCGGCGCGGGCGCAAGCCCGATTGGGCGATAAGCTCCAGAGCAGCCATGGTAATGCCGACGCCGGCGCCATCATCGATGGCCCCAGTACCAAGATCCCAGCTATCGAGGTGAGCCCCTATCAGCACGATCTCCTCCGGCGCCCCCCAGCCTGTAATTTCGGCAATGACGTTACCTGATTCAGACGCCGGTAACGAAGCGCTGTCTACCCAAATGCGCAACTGTATATCCTGATTGCCTGACGCGATCCGCTCAATCTGATCGGCATCTGGGTTGGACAGTGCCAACGCAGGGATACGAGGAGCATCCTCCTGATATCGCAATGAACCGGTATGCGGGAACCGATGACTGTCCGTGCCGATGGATCTAATCAGGTAGCCGATGGCGCCTTTAGTCGCGGCGATGCTCGGGCCTGCGGTCCGCGCTTCGTTAAAGTACCCGTAGGAAGAGCCGTCCTGCGTTCGTTGCATCGCATGCCCCACATAGGCGATCTGCCCTGTCAGACTGCCAGCGGGCGCGCGCTTCAAGTCCTCTAAGGTTGTAAAGACGGCGACTTTTCCTATCAGACCTCCCTTGGGTGTGGGCACAGAACCGCCGAGGGCCGTCACGGCCAAGGGCTGCGGGTATGGTGTTATCACCTCGGCACCCTCGTCGTATCGTTCCCAAGCCTCCATCTCGAAAGGCTCGACGCGCACCTGCGAAAAACCTTTTCTCTTGAGCATGTCCAGCGCCCAATCCCGCGCACGCGCCTCGGATTCGCTGCCCGCAAGCCGAGGCCCGACTTCTGTGGTCAACGAGGTTACGATGGCCAGCGCGGTGGTGCCTTGCATGGCTCGATCACGCAAATCTTCCGCCCGGATAAAGGCCTGTTCCGTCGATGCCTGAGTGGCAGATGCGGTCATATAAAGCAGTGTTATGGCAAAACCAGCAGCAACACGCCATGGCCGATGCGTCGCTGGCGTCAGCCTAGATGCTCTTTGCTTTAAACGACTCATAAAGCGGCCCCGGTATGATTCGAGACGTGTTTTTTTCGCTCCGCCAGCCACACATTAGCGGCTTTGGTCTGCGCCTTCGTCGCGGCCATCACGCCCACTTCAACCTGTGTTCTGCCCGTGTGACCCAGCGCGGCGATTTGCTCATAAAACCAATATTGCGTTGCAAACGCGCCCATTGTTCGCACCAATTTAATGCCATTCAGAAATTTGAGCGCACCAGGCAGCAAGGACAGCGTATCCTCAAATCGCGGCAGTTCGACCACGCCATCCAGGAGCTGATTAGGTGCGTCGGTTACCACACACATTGGGCGACCAATTCCCACCATATCAGCGCAACCACTTTGAAGAACCTCATTCATCGCGTCTAGACGACGTAGCCCCCCCGTTACCATAAGGGGAATGGTGACCTCTCGCCTCATCGCTTCTGCAAAATCAACGAAGTAGGCCTCTCGCGCTCTCGTCGATTGCGCGATTGCCTGGTCTTCAACGGGTTCTATGCCCTCGAGATTGAGCAAGCGCGGCTGTTCATAGGTGCCACCAGAAATCTCTATGAGGTCGACACTGGCCTTTTGCAGCCACTTCGCGACCCGAAGACTTTCGGAGAATTCAAATCCCCCCCGCTGAAAATCAGCGCTGTTGAGCTTCACCGAAATCGGTATCGTGGGTCCAACCGCAGCGCGAACGCGTGCAACACACGACAGCAGTATTCGGGCACGATTTTCGAGCGTGCCTCCCCACTCGTCTTCTCTCTGATTACTCCGCGGACTCAGGAACTGCGACAGCAAATAACCGTGTGCCGCATGTAGCTGTATGCCTGTGAATCCGGCGTTAATGAGCACCTTGGCGGCTTGCGCAAACCCTGCAACGACCGATTCTATTTCCTCCGCCCTCATAGGTGATGGCTCGCCAAACTGCCCGCCCGGCAGACCCAACTTTACCGCGGAAGGTGCTTTAGGGCGGGGATTCACGTTCTTTTGACACTGCCGGCCCGCGTGGCTGATTTGAGCCCAAAAATGATTCCCATTGCTCGTACCAGCGGCCGCCCACCGCTCGAGGGCTTCGCGCATCGGCAACCCCGGCTCAGAATCAATAATAACGTTACCGGGGCGCTCCAGATGATCACCGTCGATTTGCACATTACCCGAGAGCAGAAGCCCCGCGCCTCCTTGGCTCCAAATACGGTAGAGCTGTTCAAGCGCTGCAGTGGGCTGCCCGAGAGGATCTGCTAATCCCTCCGTCATAGCCGCCTTGCAGACACGGTTCGGAATCTTAGCGCCACAAGGCAATGTCAACGGGTGAGAAATCATTGTCTATATTGCTTTATTGTTTTCTTTCAACCTTATGTTTTTGCTATATATTTTATAGGTATACGAGCCGATCTACAGATGCCAGTATGCCCTCCCAGCCGCCCTCGGTAATGGGAGCAAGCGCATCTGCGATGCCGGTATTGGTGCGCCACTGCAAATATCGGTCGTAAGAGGTCTCAAGGTCGCAGTATTCCACCAATAAATACGTGTTGGCCGCCTCGTTAAACACCACATCAATCCGTTCACAACCCCGAAAAGGCTCGGTTGTCGGGGGGTACAGGGGAACTTGGCCACTACTACAAAGCTCATTTTGGTTTACCGACGTAACACGATTTGTGAGGCAGAGCCTACGGTAACTCCTTTGCCATTGAAACCGAAAGCACGACAAATCCTGATTCTTCCTTTATGTCGAGGCGTACAAATTGCGCCATTGGCCTTACCTCTGCCTCTGTGCGGTAATACCACCATAGGAACTGAACAGCCTACAGGGAGTCACATCTCCATCATGGCGCATTTAGGAGCATAAAATTGAGCAGACTCAGCGTATTAAGTGGCATCGCCCTTATGGCGACATACTTGTTGGCACAACCTCTGGCGGCGCAGACCATCTCGGTCGAGGGCCGGAGCACTGTAGAGATCACTCCCGAATTTACCACGCTCAGCGGCGCCGTCACCCAGATCTCCAAAGCCAGCCCCGCTGCCGCTCAGCAGCGCGTTGACGCTGCCATCAATGGGTTGCTCGCCATGATTGAGGCGCTGCCCGCGGATCCTGAGAGCATTGAAGCAGGACAGCTCAGGGTCCAGCCGCGCTATCGCTGGAATTCGACCGCCGAAACCCAAGAACTCGTGGGTTATGAGGCCACCCGCGAGTTCTCTTTTCGATTGGTGGACCTCGATAGCGTCGGCGAGGCTTTGCAGGCCCTCTCCCAGGCCGGCGCCACCCGATTGGATGGGCCGATCTACGGGAGCTCAATGGTCGACACAGCACGAGCAGAGGCGCTGAGTCAGGCATATGTCAGCGCGCTAGCAGATGCGCGAGTGCTGGCATCGGCGAGCGGACTCAGCTTGGGGGCGCCGGAGACAATCAGCACCGGCAACACGAGCGGACCCATCTTTCAGCGAATGGGTCGAGCAGCCGCGGAGGCGATGTCTGCAGATTCATCCACGCGCTACGAACCGGGCTTACTGCAGGTGACTGCGTCGGTCAGGGTGATCTTTAGCACCCAACCATGAACCGTATGTATTGACGTCGAAGCATTCGTCCAAAAGTGACTTTTCTCATAACCACCTGGGCTATGGCTTTCGGACGACCACTGTGAGCAGGATTCATCTAGAATCTGAGAGACAAACCGGACGAGAAAAACCGTTAATTGTCGCCCTTGGATTAGCCTCCAACAGACCCTATTATTAAGGCATACCCACAACACAGAGAGTGTGTGATATGAGTGACAAGCCCGTTTTTTCCAGCGCCGTCAGCATGGATCCTACTGCCGGCATCGTCAGCACAAATAAAGTGCTGAGCAATACCTACTGGCTGCTAGGCCTGACTCTGGCGTTTAGCGCGTTCACAGCGACACTGTCCGTATTAATGAACCTGCCACAATGGATGGCATCGGTTCTGATGCTTGTTGGCTTTGGTTTGCTCTTCGTCGTACATAAGATGGCTGATTCCGCCAAGGGTCTGCCCGCTATTTTCGCCTTCACGGGCGTATGGGGCGCTTCCATCGGCCCGATGCTCTCGTTCTATCTCGCGCTGGAGAACGGTCCCACCATGGTGTTGCAAGCCCTCGGGGGGACGGCGCTGATCTTCTTCTCGCTCTCGGCCTATGCACTCAACACCAAGAAAGACTTCTCATACCTCGGGGGCTTTCTGATGACGGGGCTGATCGTGGCGGTGGTGGCCATGGTTGCCAACTTCTTTCTGGCTATCCCCGCTCTCTCGATCACCATTTCTGCAGTGGTCATTATGATAATGGCCGGACTGATACTGTTTGATACCAGCCGCATAATTCAGGGTGGCGAGACCAACTACATTCGGGCGACGGTGAGTCTGTACCTCAATATTTTCAATCTATTTGTCCATTTGCTGCACCTAATTGCCGTGTTCACCGGCGGCGATGACTGAGCAAACATTGCGATTAGTAAAAGCCCCGGCGTCGCCGGGGCTTTTTGTATCGGCACCGTGATATTTACACTGATTATCCGAACACCGGCTACCGAGCATGGCCGATGGCAACGCGCCCAACGGTTCATCAGCACCGCCGTGGACGAGGGTCACACCGTCCGGCAGGTATTTTTTCATAGTGCTGGCGTCTCTTCGGCCGTGCACCGCGAAGCTAGGCCCGGCTGGAATAAGCTTGCCGAGCGCACGGGCGCGGAGTTTCTACTGTGCAGTCAGGCGGTAGAGGAACATGGGATTGTTATTGAGCCGCCTTTTGTCGTTGGGGGCCTCGGTGCGCTTGTAGAGGCCGCCGTCAAAGCCGACAAGGTGCTTTCTTTTGTCTAATCGCAAACAGTGGTTGCTCACCATTTCGGGGGGATCCGACGGTGACCCACAAACCATGCGTGCGGGTGTTGATTTAGCCCTGGCCGCAGGCGCCTTTGGTCAGCAGGTAACGCTGGTTTTTTCAGGGCCTGCCTTGCAGCTTCTCGGTAATAGGGCTCCCCCTGAGGAGGCGCTCTATCGCTTACTTGGATCACTGCCCTACTACGACATTGAGCAGGTGTACGCGCTGAATGGTGCAGAGGAGCATGCAAGCTACCGGGAAGACATCAGTATCACACCGCTAACACCCCGCCAATGGTCCAACGCGGCTTCGAAGGCCGACATCGCGGTCAATTATTGATGAACATGCATCTACTCTTCCGCCGCGAACGAATTGCTGACCTGGTATCGGTGTTGACGCCCGACGATACCGTCATTTTGATGGAAGCAGCTCTAGCCGACGATTTCTGCATGGCAACAAGTCATATGCGCTGTACCGCAAAAATCTTGAGCGATAACGCGAAGCCATCGGAGCAAACCCTCAACACGGCGGACTGGGTGACGTTAATGCAAGCACATCGTCACTGTATTAGCTGGGACTGACCCGGAATGACTCCCGTAGATTTAAACGATCTGTGTGATCACAACGGCTTTTTAACTCGCCGCGAGGACTGGAATAAGGATGTGGCGCAATCACTGGCAAAGGCTGAGGGTATTGCGCTGTGGGAGCCGCACTGGGAGATCATTGCGCTGCTGCAAACGTTTCACACCCGTTACGGTGATTCGCCCGCTAATCGGGCATTGGTGGCCTTCGCAAAAGAGCAACTTGGCCCTGAAAAAGGCAGTAGTCTCTACCTCATGAAATTATTTCCTGGTTCTCCGGCCCGCGTGGGAAGTCGCATTGCCGGACTCCCGAAGCCCAAGAACTGTCTCTGAGCACCTCAGTGCTTGCCGAACAATACCAACCGGATCGCTGTGAGGCGCTATTTGACGCCAAAGTCCAAGCCGCACTTGCTGAGCTATCGCCGTTTTCACCCCCTGCTCCCGCACTCTTTGGGTCGCCACCGAATGGTTACCGGCTGCGAGCAGAATTCAGGATGTGGCACGACGGTGATGACCTCAACTATGTGATGTTTCCGCCAGGTCAACCGGAGACACCCTACGTGATTGAATACTTCCCGATCGCTGGGCCGAGAATTAGCGAGAGCATGAAGCCATTGAGACTGTGGCTTAAAGACATCCCCGCGCTGAGGCGAAAACTGTTTCAGGTTGAATTTTTGTCTACCTTAAGCGGTGAATTGCTCATTACGCTGGTGTATCACCGACCGCTGGATGAAGCCTGGGTCGCGGAAGCGGCGGCGTTGGCGGCGGAGCTGAACTGTAAGGTGATCGGCAGAAGTCGGAAACAAAAAATTACCCTCAAGGAAGATTGGGTAGAAGAGACCTTGACTATATACGGCGATCACTTCCGCTATCGGCAACCGGAGCAATGCTTTACTCAACCCAACGGCCACATCAATCAAAAGATGGCAGAGTGGTTGATGTTGCATTGCGAGGGCACCCATACGGACCTACTGGAACTGTATTGCGGCATTGGCAACTTCACTTTTCCGCTGGCAAAGCGATTTAATCGAGTTTTGGCAACAGAGCTGAGCAAAAAAGCCACTGAAGCCGCCCACTGGAATACTGCGATCAATGACGCCAAGAATGTCGAGTTTGCGCGGCTATCGGCCGAGGACATGACTTCAGCGCTCTCGAACAAGCGGCATTTCCGACGACTCGAACATCTCTCGCAGCCGCTGAGCGATTATCAGTTTTCTACTCTCTTGGTGGATCCGCCCAGAGCCGGTTTGGATCCTGCGACGCTTACATTAGCGGGCGGCTTTGAGCGCATCCTCTACATCAGTTGCAACCCCAAAACGCTCAACGAGAATCTGTCGTATCTTGTATCCACTCATCAGATAGAGCAGCTCGCGTTCTTTGATCAGTTTCCCTACACCGAGCACTTGGAATCTGGCGTTATTCTAAAGAGACGAGCCATATGAAACCCATGAAACCCGAGCAAATTTCTGAGCACCTTCAACAACATCCCCAGTGGACACTTGATGACCCATGGCTGGCGCGTGATATTCAGTTCCCTGATTTTCAAAGCGCCTGGCAGTTTATGAATTTTGTTGCGGAATGCGCTGAGAAACAGGACCATCATCCTAACTGGTATAACGTTTACGGCACGGT
>Ga0181596_10002536_pt1 | contig 17493 bp, 16 predicted proteins | sample 041ome_6_FD_148655 | JGI IMG/M metagenome (GOLD analysis project Ga0181596, IMG submission 148655) | Coastal salt marsh microbial communities from the Groves Creek Marsh, Skidaway Island, Georgia - 041402US metaG (spades assembly) | ecosystem: Environmental > Aquatic > Marine > Intertidal zone... | reverse complement strand
TAAGAGACCAATCGCAGAGCCAGCCACACCGGCGAATTCGGGAGAGGTGGGGTCATTAAAAATAGCACTTCCATCAGGGTCAATTAAATCAAGCTTTTCAGATCCCGCTGAAGCCTCCGCTTGTTCTTTGAAAAAATCTCCAGCAATAGAAGGACCGTCTGATTTCGCATAAGCAATAGCTTCTGATACTGTACCAACAACACCTGCAGCATTAGGTTGTTCAGCACCATTCGCAGTAAGGCTATCAATAATACTAATAAAATCATCGAAATATTCTACCTCCATCTTATCCTCTTCTATCGGACTCAAAGTAGGCTCCTCTTGTCTTTCGCTCCCTTCTTCAACGCTTTCAGGTATAGGAGCACTTGCTTCTGCTTCCTCAAGACCAAAAAATTGCATAATTGCACTGGATGCTGCTCCAAAAAATTCAGTAAGTGATTGAATCCCTTTTTCGAATTCTGACTTTACTAAATCAAAAAGTTCTTCATGAATGGCGGCTTGAGATTCTAAAAATTCCTCTAGTCCAAAAGAATTATATTCTTCTCCCTCTTCATTAACTTTAATCACTAACTGATAAATATTTGCATTTGATTCTTGATTTTGAATTTGCTTTTGAGCTTTTAACACATCATAATTAACTGCCTTCGCCCCCATTACATCGGCCTCTTTTTCCAGACCGGCATCGTCATTGATATTGACTTTTCCTTTTAATTGGGTGGTAGGTTGGACACGCCCTTGCTTTTGTTGTACCACATGCCAGGCTTCGTGGGGAAGATGTTTTTCCTGACCGGGGCCTAGATGAATGTCTGTGCCTTGGGCATAAGCATGGGCTTGGAGTTGTGCGGGTTTGTCAGAATTGCGATGTACTTTGACATCGTCCAAAGATATCCCAGAAAGACTTTCTACGCCCGATTTAAGGGGATCGGGGAGTCCGGTTTTATTTTCTTGACGTTGAAGGGTCTCACCCGTTTGTTGCCTACGGGCATCGGCTTTTGCTTGCAACTGAAAAATTCCATTGGGAGTCTGCGTCACTTTTTGATCAGCTTGCGCCTGTAATTGCACCATTCGTTGAAGCTGGTTTGAGGGAGTAGCATCAGCCAACGCTTGCAGTTGTGCTATTTTTCGTAGGGAAGGACTATCATCGGCGGCTGCTTGAGCACTTTTTAAGGCGGTTACACCGGGACCAAAGTCATAGCTCGCACCAGCGGAGGAAATCGAAGATTCATTTACAAGCTGCTCGGAAGTTTCATTTTTAACTTCTTCTGACTTCGCTAGTGATTGATGATCAGACACTGAATTGGTTTACACGTGGTTGAAACGTAAAAGTACTATTTTTTTAAAGGAAATAACAAAAACGTTTTGAATTGCTTGATCCGCTCCTTTTTATTTTCTTTGAAGCATGAAAAAAGGATATTGGATCGGTGCTGGGCTGTGTTTAGGGATCATTGTCGGTCTTTTGACAGATAATTTAGGGCTTTGGTTAGCTCTTGGAATTGTTTTGGGAGTAGCCGTAGAAACCACCCAAAAAAAGGTTAAATAAAAACCCATATTAAGCTAAATCATTTATAAATATTTTAATCAGTAAACTATTGTATATAAATGTTTTATTTAATTTGGTAAATGTTTTTTTAGAAAAGAAATTCCATTGGTACAGAAAATCTGTTCCACTTCTTTTGACGTATATCCCCTTTGGATTAAAATCCCCTCCAGTTTTTGTAAATCGGCGATGGTTTCCAAATCGTGGGGACATTGCTCTTTCCCAAAGCCGCCGTCTAAATCCGTGCCCAGCATAAGGTGTTGAGAATTTCCTGCCAACTGACAAATATGATCTATATGATTGGCGATGGTCTCCAAGGAAACCCCGCTTTCTTTGGGAAGGTTTTGTCCTCTAACCCAGTTTGGAAATAACATCCAAGCGTCAAAAGCCATTCCAATAACCCCTTGTCGTTCGATGATTACTTTGATTTGATCGTCGTCCAATTGGCGCTTATTGGGCACTAGGGCTCTACAGTTGCTGTGGCTTGCCCAAAGGGGTCCTTGAAAAACGTCTATTGCCTCCCAAAAACTTTGATCACAGAGATGCGTACAATCGAGAATTAGGTTTAGAGCCTCCATTTCTTTGAGAAGCACCCTTCCTTGTGCGCCAATTCCACCTTCGGAATCGGTGCCAAAAGCATAGGTTCCTGGACCGTAATGTGCGGGCCCTAAAGCCCGTAAACCGGCCTCATACGCTTGGTGCAAATGCTCCATAGAAAGGATGGAATCTGCCCCCTCCAAACTTAATATATAACCGATGGGACAGGTGGTGGAATCCGCTTCCCAAGCTGCTAAATGCGCGATTAGTTCTGTGACTGTCGTCAGCTGCTTGAGTACACCTTGCTGCTCCATAGCGCGATACCACGCCAACTGTCCTTGGGTTTGCGCCCATGCCTGTTCGGGGGAATTCCAGCCCGGTAAAGGATTTTTTTCTTTGACATACCGCGCAATGAGCGTTGCCACACAAAGGCCTATATTTCCGGCTCTAAGGCTGGGAAAAGAGACGGTTCCTTTGCCGCGGTCAGGGAGGTCGTGCATGCCTTTTTCTTGAGCGCGGATTTGTGCAATTGTTTTTCGCAAATCTCGATTCCATTCCATGGCATTCATGGAAAGATCCAAATGGGCATCAAAAATAAATTTCATGAATTAAAAGGATAAATGATACTCCCTTGCACTAATTTTCCAAGGGTTTCCAAGCTTGCCATCAATTGCCGTGTGGGCGTTGTTGTATTTGGCTACCGTCGGACAAATATGATAGGGAAGGGCATAAAATAAATCGCCAATTTTAAAATCGTTGGCAGCCGTGTATTCGACCATAAGGTGTTCCTCGCTTTGTCCTACGTGTACTGCTGTTTCCATCCCCAAAATTTCTACTCGGGGAAGTGGCATTTCAGAGGCAACTGCTTTGTGTCCCAAATCAAAACAATAAAGATTGGTATTGGGTTTGCTGATCAATCGAGTTACCACCAAGGCTGCATGTAAAAAAGGAGATTCTCTCCAAAGCTGGTGGTAGCCCAAGTCCCACAGCAGCGTTGTCCCCGGACTTAAATAGACCTGGGCTCTTTGTGAATGCGGATAGAAACTGGGTGATCCTCCACAAATTACGTCTGCGATGTCCCCTCCTTCAGCTTCGATCTGTTGTATCAATGCTTCTACGGCTAAAAAATCTGTTTGACATTGATGCATTCGTTCATCCAATACGCTGGATCGGACATGACCGTCATACACGTGCAAGCCCAAACACTCCAATGCAGTAGCGGCTTGTAGTGCCTTATATAAATCCTGCGCCTGCGCCGGGAGTATCCCCGTTCGATTCATTCCGTTGTTGATGTCGATCCACAATCCCAATTTTTGCTGTTGTATCGCAGCGAGCTCAGAAAACAATTGTAAAGAAGCGGTATTATCGACCAAGGTAGAAAACCGAATGTTTGGATGTTTTTTTTGAAGCGCGAGGAAAACTTTACATTTTTCTCGGGTGGGTTGATGCGCCAAAAGGATGTGATCTACTTCACAATGAATAAGGAGTTGTACCTCCGCCATAGTAGCACACTTAAAACGACGGATTCCTTGCTTCATTTGAAGTCGAACCACTGCCTCCATTTTGTGGGTTTTGATGTGCGGCCAAAGGCGGTCTGTTCCGCCTGCCAGTGTGATCATCGCATCAATATTGTGTTGAATCCGATCGGGATAAACCACCAAACCCGGGCTTTGGACTTGGTTCTCTTGCTGTACTCGATACCAATTGGATGGATTCATGTGCTTAGGTTTCCAATAAAAACAGAGCTTCAATCTCCACCGCAATGTTTTGTGGTAGATGCATGCCCACGGCACTGCGGACGCCGATACCATTTTCTTCGCCAAAAACATCTGCCATCAATTCGCTAAAGCCATTGATGACATAGGGGTGATCTCCAAAATAGGGCGTTGCATTGACCATTCCCAAAACTTTGATTACCCTTTTAATTTTAATGTTATCAGGAGCATGTGTAACCATGGAAGACAGCATCGTCAATCCCACCTGTCGTGCTGCATTTTTGGCTTGGTCTTTATTTAACACGGTTCCCACTTTTCCTTGAATCAAACTGCCATCATTTTGTACAGGTCCTTGCCCTGAAACATAAAGATGATTCTCAACAATCAAGATGGGTTTATAGACCCCTGCAGGAGGTGGAGCGGGAGGCAACACCAAGCCTAAGGCTTTGATGCGTTCTTTTAGGGTTGTACTCATTTTTATATCAATTTATCCAAAACTAAAACCCCCAACAGCCCACTGATTCCGATAGAAGTTTCCATGATCGTCCAGGTTGAAAGGGTTTCTTTTATACTCAAATTAAAATATTCTTTAAACAACCAAAACCCACTGTCGTTGACATGGGACAGCATTAAACTTCCCGAGCCAATGGCCAAAACCATTAGTTCCGGATTCACTCCAGAACTTTGCACCAGCGGAAGCACTATTCCGGCGGCCGTGAGTCCCGCCACCGTGGCAGAACCCACCGAAAATCGAATTAGGGTGGCAATCAACCAAGCAATAACCAAAGGCGACAAAGAGGAAATTTCCAAAAGGCTACCAATGTATTGACTGACCCCACTGTCAATTAAAATCTGTTTTAAGGCACCTGCTCCAGAGATGATCAACAGAACCATCGTAATTCCAGAAACGGCAGTACCAAATATTTTCATAATGTCATCCATGGAATTGCCCCGTGCAATACCTAGGGTGTATATCCCAATCAAAACGCTTAACAACAAAGCGATGACAGGATTACCAATGAATGTAATCAAGGAAAAGAGGATGCCCTCCATCGGAAGCAAATGCGTCAATAAGGTAGAACACCCAATTAAAAGCACGGGAAGCAGCGCGGTAATCAGACTGTTGGAGAGTCCGGGTAATTCGGCTTCGGTAAAGGTTTTTGACGCCATAAATTCCTTGATGGGTCGTGCTTCAACCTTGGGCAAAAAACGGGTCAACAAAGGTCCTGAAATGAGGATGGCGGGGATGGCCACTACGATCCCATAGAGTAAGGTCTTGCCCAAATCGGCCTCAAACATAACCGATAATGCAGAAGGTGCTGGATGCGGAGGTAGAAACCCGTGTGTGACCGACAAGGCCGCCAACATGGGCAGTGCTATAGAAATCAAAGACAAACCCGTTGCCGTGGCAACCGTAAAGACCAAAGGCACCAAAATCACAAAGCCCACCGAGTAGAACATGGTGATTCCCACAATAAAACCGGTCAGCATTACTGCGGTTTTGGTATTCTTAACCCCAAAAAAACGAATCAATCCGTTGGTGATTTGCTGTGCTGCACCGCTTTCGGCCACCAACTTTCCGAGCATGGCACCCAACCCTAAGATCATCACTAAAAAACCCAAGGTATTCCCTATCCCTTTTTCAATAGAGCTGACGATTGCATTCAACTCCATTCCTTGTCCTATGCCAATGGCTATGGAAACCAGAATAAACGCGATAAAAGCATTTAAACGAAAAACGATGATCAATAGAAAGAGGAATAAAATTCCCAAAGAAATAATAACTAACGGCATAGATTTTAAAATTAAGAAAATTGATTTGACTACAGCCCTACTTTTATCAATTAAAATTTCCGCATCCCTACAACGATCAGCCCAGTTCGTTTTTTAATACTTTAAATTTTTAAACATTCTTTTACGCTTATGGAGAATTTTTTGTTAATTATTAAAAAGTTTAAAGGGCGATCACTATAAAGATGAACAAAAAAAGATTTGAAAATAAAGTTGCCGTAGTCACTGGTGCTGCCATTGGTATCGGCTTTGAAATTGCGATGCAATTGGCCTTGGAAGGGGCTCAAGTGATTCTTAATTCGTTGGAAGCGGAGGGCTGTAATCACGCTTGTGAAAAAATAAAAGCACGGGGAGGCATCGCAAAACCCTATGTGGGGGATTCTTCAAAAATAGAGGTCATCGAAGGAATGGTAGCAGCGGCAGTTTCCAATTTTGGTTGTTTGGATATTGCCATTGCCAATACTGGCATCACCACTTTTGGAAATTTTTTCGAATACCAACCTTCCTCCATGAAAGCCCTACTCGAAGTGAATTTGTTTGGTACTTTCTTTCTTGCCCAGGTTGCTGCAAAACAAATGATTTTGCAAGGGCAAGGTGGAAGTGTTTTATTGACCTCATCGGTAACTGGACATGCCGCCCATCCGGATTTAGCCGCTTATGGGATGACCAAGGCCGGAATTGATCAATTGGCCAAAAATTTAATTATTGATTTGGCTCCCCACCAAATCAACATCAATTCCATCGTTCCGGGGGCAACCCTCACGGAGCGGACACAAGAGGATGAAACTTATCAGACCGTTTGGTCGAAAATAACTCCGAGCGGGCGCCCTTCAACGACACTTGACATCGCTCGTGCTGCCTTGTTTCTTGTGGCACCAGAATCGCGACAAATTACGGGACAAAACTTGGTGATTGATGGGGGCTGGACGTCGGTGGGTGTACCTCCACCTAAAAAATAAAACCATAACTGACCTTTACAAATGAGCATTTTTATACCAAAGGACAATTTTAAGCAATCTATTAAACGTTTATCGAATTAATTTGTCATATTCGTAATCACTATAGTTCTTTATTACTAAAAGCGGATCCGTGTTTGCCGTTTCAGAACATACGAAATTAAACTTATACTGATGAAAACAATTACAAAACGACTTGCCCTTCTTTTATTTTTTGCCTTGGCGTTCCAATCGATTGAAGCCCAAACTCCCGAAGGGAGAAATTATACGGCAGTCTTTACTGGATTTGACTGGGGACCCAGTCTTAACAAAGTCATCTTGAAATCCGATGCCCCGCTAACGACGGTTGCAAAAGAAGATTTTACGGTTTATGTCAATCGCACCTCTTCGGAAGGTGAAATCGCAGCAAGATTTGCTTCCGGTACACGCAGCATTGTTCATGCCTTTGTCTCCGATGCCGCTGGAAATCCCGTGGCTGAAGGTGAGCATATCACCCTTATTTTGAGTGTTGCGCCCAATGATCCACTGGGATCGCCCATCCAATATTTTCGGTCGGCCACACGCGGAGGAAATATCTGGATCGATTTTCAGTTGACCGTCCTAAACACCAAAACACAGGCTCTGTGGAATCAGGAGGCCGATAGGATTGTTCCTGTGGTGGATGCCTTTGATTTAAACGGCAGTTATACGCATACCGATGGTATAAAATTGACTTATGCCTCGTTTATGCCCGAAACCAATTCGTCTAAAATTCCTTTGATTATTTGGTTGCATGGCGGAGGAGAAGGAGGAACGGATCCGTCCATTGCAATTCTAGCCAATAAGGCCTATAACTATGCTGCGCCAGCGATACAACGTCACTTTGGAGCTGCTGCCGTCTTGGCTCCGCAAACGCCCACCCGATGGATGCATGGGGTGAGTGGGAACTCCACCCGAGGGCAAGAAGATGATATCTACCACAAAGCCATTATGGGACTGGTGGATCAATATGTAAAAGTGCATCCCAATATTGACAAAAATCGGATTTATGTGGGGGGTTGTTCCAACGGGGGCTATATGTCCTTAAAATTACTCATCGAAAATCCGAGCTATTTTGCAGCGGGCTATATCAGTTCCTTGGCCTATTTTGATGAATTTGTTTCCGATAAGGACCTTTTAAAACTAAAAAATATTCCTATTTGGTTGGTGCATTCTCAAGATGATAAAACTACTGTGGCCGACAAAACAGCCACGCCGCTTTATCACCGATTGATCAAAAGTGGTGCTCGTAATGTACACTACAGTTTGTTCGATCATGTGATCGACATCACCGGTCAATACGGAGGTTCCAGCTATCATTATAACGGTCACTGGTCGTGGGTGTATCTTCACGACAATCAAGTTTTTCTAGACTTTGACGGAAGTCCGGTGACTGTGAAAGGCAAAGCCGTAAGCATCATGGAATGGATGGCCGCGCAAAAAAAGAAATAATTTTTTAAATTCATAAACCCGCAATACTATAGAACATGGCAAAAAAGAAATCATCAAAAACCGCCCCAATTACGAGAAGACAATTTATTGAAAAGACGGCTGCGGCTTCCTTATTTACCATCGTGCCGAGTCATACCCTGAGCAGTTTGGGTTATGCCTCTCCCAACGACCGGGTGAATATCGCCGCCATCGGTGTCGGAAATCGTGGGGGGCAGGTGATCGGTAATATGGCGAGCCCAGATGTTCAAGTAACAGCCGCGCGCATGAGTGGTTTTCTCAGACAACCTTATGGAGGGATTCAACCCGAAAGAAGCGGTAATTATCGCGGTCAGCAAGGAGAACGACCCGTAATCAATCACGCCAATATTTATGCCATTTGTGATGTAGATCACGAATATGCTGGACATGTGATTAAAGGATATCCAAAGGCGAAAACCTTTCACGACTTTCGCGAAATGATTGACAAGGAAAAAGAAATTGATGGGGTCGTCATTGCGACTCCCGATCATACACATGCCGTGATTGCCTCCTATGCCATGAAGGCCGGTTTGAATGTGTATGTAGAAAAGCCTATGACGAAAACCATCTACGAGGCGCGCTATTTAAAAGATTTGGCACAGCAAACCGGAGTGGTTACTCAGGTAGGAAACCAAGGACACAATGTGGAGGGGACATTGGAAACCGTGGAATATATTAAATCCGGAATTATTGGAGCGGTGTCTGAAGTGCATTTGTGGTCCAATCGCCCGGTTTGGAAACAAGGTTATTTTGATCGTCCGCAAGGGGTTGCAGTACCTGAGCATTTGAATTATGATCTTTGGTTAGGTCCTGCTCCTTATAAAGACTATCACCCCGATATTTTACACTTCGCATGGCGGGGTCTTTGGGATTATGGAACAGGTGCAATGGGCGATATGGGTGCGCATACTTTTGATGCACCAATTTGGGCATTGGACTTGGGCATGCCCACAAAAATTCAAGCGACAACTACTCCGTTTAACAATGATTATATTCCTAAGTCGGAACGTGTTACTTATGAATTTGCCGCCCGTGACAACCAACCTCCTTTGACGGTTACCTGGTCGGATGGCGGTATCAAAGCACCTCGCCCGGCTGCTTTGGAAGAAAACCGAGGACTGAGAGAAGCCCTTTATGTAGGAGATCGAGGTATGTTGATGCACGGCACCCATGGTGCTTCGCCCGAATTGATTCCCAACAATCCTGATTTTGCTCCCGAAAAAACGCTTCCCCGACCCAGTAATATTTATCTTGATTTTATTGAGGCCATTAAGGAAAAAAGACCCGCTGCCAACAGCTTTGAAGTGGCTGCAAAAGTGACTGAAATTATGTTGCTCACCAATATTGCGGTGGCTGCTCAAAAATTAGATATCACTTTGGAATACGATGCCGAAAATATGCGAATCACCAATTGTGATGCCGCCAACGACTATTTTCATTACGAGTATAGAGACGGCTGGAAGCTGTAAAAGAGCTTTATTTATTAATAAGGAGACCTGTTTAATTATAAGCAGGTCTTTTTTTTTCATCAACTTAGCCTGAATAACTCCTCTTCTATGGGTATTGTAATAATTTTATTGATTCTTGGTGCTTAAAGCTATTCGCGTTGACCATAGCATTATTTCCATCCTGAACTAATGTTTTTTCTTCTTAAGGTGAAGGAGAAAACCAGAGAAGCAAAAAATATCCTCACCGTTAGGGAGGATTGAAACAAGGTGTTTAGTCGAATTCTATTAAACGAAAGCGCTTCTAAAACATTAAAAAACACCTGCGTTATTTTTTTTGTATATTGCAGTATAAGTTAACCATAAATCAATTAAAATGAAAAAACTATTTATTACACTCTCCCTATTGTTGTGTTTCGTCCTAGCAAACGCACAAAACTCGATGACTTTTGAGTCTGTAACCTACATCAATGGTGTTGGTGCTTCAGATGTTCCTCGATTCATAGAACTTCATAAAAAGTTTGCTGACATGGCTGTAGGAGAAAACAGAAAAGCAACTGGAGAATGGTTATTCAGACACTGGTATGGCTCAGGACACACTTTTGTACTCTATGATCAATACAATACCATGGAAGATTACATGGCTGATTCAGATTTGTATTTGAAAAATGTCAAAGCTAAAATTGACGCGATGAAAGATGAAAGTGAAAAAGAAGCCATCAAAAAAGATTGGTCCGAATACCGTGCTTTTTCAGACGGACATACCGATGAAGTTAGAGCAATTGCTACTGATACTGGGTTTCTAACGACTGCGGATGTAAACTTTGATGTTCCTTTTGTGATGGTTCTCGGAAGATATAATTCTTCGGGAAGCTGGACAAAAATGGGGAATGCTTTTTTCGATTGGAGAATCAAACCTGAAGTAGATGCAGGCACTTCTATTGCGGGAGGGGTTTCCTATCACTATATGGGCTCAGGACCTGAAGTAGAAGTTTGGCAGTGTTATAACTCTCTAGTAGATTTTGCGACTGCTGTAACCACTACGACAGCCCAAACAGACGCCGCTAAGGAATCCAGCAAAACATTCTGGAGCTTAGTTACTGGTGCTCATGAAGACCAAATTTATATGCATATCGGACATGTTGATTTAGAAAAAGGAGTTTTTGATTTAGCAGGACCGAATAAATAAACTTGATACATTTTTATAGAAACCCTCCCTACTGGAGGGTTTTTTATTTAGACTAAAAAAGTTATGAAAAGGCTGCTTTTATATTCTCCTGAAACACCTGCTATGGCCTTAGATTACTACAGCATAAGTGTTATGGTGTTTGCGTCAGCTGAGGTTTTTGCGCAAAGCTCGTTTATAGATACGGAATGTCTTTAATCAATTTACACTATTAAATGACAATACATTTTCAAAAAAAATTGCGACAAACTTTACCAAGAATAAAAAAAACTCAACGAAATTAGGACGTATCCTTGTTTGTAATTTAGATTAAGTTATATTTAAATATATAATCAGCACTATGAAAAAACTACTTCTAATATTATTGTTTATTCCTTTGGTTTCTATTGGTCAAGAAATTGAATCTGATGAAGAAAATACTTTAGAGAATCGAATTAATTTAGGTTGGGCATACTATGGCAGAGGAAATGGAATCTCATTAACATATGACAGAGAGTTTTCGAGTTTTTTTTCTGCAGGAATCGGTTTAGAAGAATATTTCAGTGATGATGAAATAGAATTATCTTATTTTATAGTTACGGACTTTCATCTTTCAAAACTTTTAAAAATTCCAGGTAAGATCGATTTATATCCAGGTTCAGAAATCGGATTTTTTGATGAAGATTTTGAGGCGCATTATTATTTGGGGTTATCGGTCCCAATAAGCAAAACCATTGGTGTTTATACTGAAATTGGTTCTAGAGGAGTTTTTGGGGTTTATATGAGCTTTTAATTGATGAAATAGTATCATCTGTTTGTGTGATTTAGAGGTTTTACTAGAGTCACCCCAGTATTATCTATATATCTTTCATTTGAAAAAACTGTTTTTTATTTGACTTTGCTTTCCATTACTTTCTTTTAATCAATCAAGTATTTACTCTTTAAGATTATAAAAAGATTGGAAAGTCATCTCCCCAAGTATCAGCACGTATTGGTTATCACGTGTATATGCCTAAATAAATACTTTAAATATTACCAAAGCATAAATCACAAAACGTGCATATCTGAAAAGCGACCAAATCAAATAATACTTAAAATTGTATTTAATCAATCCCGAGGCGAGACTCACTAAAGAGTGTGGTATTGGGCTGATTGCTCCCAACAACACGAAAAGACCTCCCCATTTTCGTAAATTCACAATATGTTTTGCGATTTTATTTTCAATATGATTTTTTATGCTAGGAATTAAAAACAATCGATTCCCAATCAGGTATGAAATGATTCCGCCAACGTAGGAAATAGTGGCCAGTGTAAACAAAAACAACCAAGGATTCGCTGATTTTGAGGCCCACGCAATGAAAACTTCTGGTGGAATTAAACCTAAAATAGTTTCTGAAGCTAAAAAAAACGAAAATATAACTTTAGAGGAATAAGAAGCGACTAGGTGATTAAGCAGAGAATTAAAATCCAAAACGAAAAGCTCCAATCCTACTAACAATAGAATAAAAATAATTATAGCAACACTGCCTTTAAAAAAAGTATTCTTTAAAAAAGAATAAAATTTTGTTATTTGATAATAGCGATTGAGCAAAACCAATCGTTTACTTAAACTCAAATTTGATTTTAAATTATTTTTGATTCCTAAAGATTTTTGCATTATTAAAAAACAACTGCGGTTACATCAATTAACCTAGACACATCGATTTTAGTGGCATGGTTTTCATTATTTTTTGAATTAAAAAAACGGTTGAAAAGGTCTGTTATTATTGAATATTTCATACTATTTTTCAATATTTTAAATCGACATCAAAGCTAATGAATTTTTCAAGCTTTAATTTTATTAAACTGTAAATTTAAAATATACTTTTTACGTTAAAAAAGAAAGCTCGGAAGGACAAGATTCTTCTCGGAATGGTTTTGATGGGGAGTGAGAAAATACAGCTTTTAGGAGAACTAAAAGAAGATTTGAAAAAGCATTAGAATAGATTCACTATTAAGCTATTGTTTGTCTTATAAGTAAATCTTTATGGAGTTTATTCTTTGATTTATTTTAATATTTACATTAAAAAGAAATATCATATTCCATATCTTGATTTCCATAAAATAGAATTGTCGATACTGAAAATAGAGTCCTCTTCAATTTTATAAACTTTGCCTAAACCTCTGTAAATTAAATAATGATTGTTTCCATTTTTTAAATATTTCAAGTCATAGCTTTCTAATTTATAATTACGCTTTTTGACCGTCCATCCTTTTTCTTCCTCTAATAAATAAAGAGAGTCCTTTGCGAGCACATGATAAATCCTATCAATCGTGAATAAAGCATCTTCTGTTTCTACACTTATTTCCGGGCTTTTAATATTGATCTGATTGAAGAAACTAATCAACAATAAAAAGGATATGGGTGTCATTCCTTAAAGTTAAGCTTTAATTATTAAAATGTACCTAGGATAGTGTATGTAAATAAATTTTTAATATAACCGCGGTATCCGTTATAGTTTTGCTCAAAATATCAGGCATGAAAATTCTAATTCAAATTATCATCGTCATTTTACTTCTAAACCTACTCGGATGGGTCATCTCCATGTTGATTGGACAGCATTTGTAATCAATAAAGCTCGGATTCAAACATTTTGGGCGTTATATCTGCATTGGGTTGGGATGCGGAATGGAATAAAAAACCCGGATTATACAAATTGATCTGTTGTGGAATGATTTCACCCTTCTAAAACAAATAAATTCAACGTCTTAAGGAAATCTCAGCGTATCCCACAAGTATCCCGTATCATTTACTCTTGTAACATTTGGTCCCATTAAAAAATAGACGTTTTTATTTGTCGTTGTGTAACTATTAGAAAATTTCAAAAACCTTTGCGGATTATAGGGGATGTAAACTCTTGATGGATAAATACTATCATTAACAGTAACTTCATCAACGGAGACCCTCCAATTGGGCAAAGGGGTTCCTCGAGGTTCTTTCCCATATAATTCTGTCCAGGTAATGCCCCCACTCTTTATTCCAGAACTCTTGCTGCTTTTTTCAAATCTAAGGTAACCGATATATTCAATTTGATGATTGGATAGATTTATTATTTTTAAACTGTACCAATCTCCAATAGTATCTGTGCTATCTTTTTTAATTAGGGTTTGATATTGCCCAATTTTCCAAGGGTAATGTTTACTAATCCCAATAAAATCTCCTTCATAACCGGCACTTTCCCCCCAAGCATTTTCAGATAAGCTATAGTTTTCCTTATTCCTTGTACTCCATCGAGAGAATATAATTCCCCTCTCAAAACCCACTCCGGGCTTATACACTCTGGTCTGAATCCCATAATAGAACCCAATTGTATCATTTAAAATTCCTTGATAAAATTGATAATATAATCCGTCCCCATTAGCATTTCCGTTTTCATTGGTGGGTTCTTCGTGAATGATAAACTGGTGAGAAATTTGTTCAAAGGTTTGGAATGGAAAATCCCAATATGCATACTGAATCCCCCCTATTTCATCATTTATTGGTACATTGGTATTGAGGGGTTCTTCTGCAAAGGCACTTATTGTTTCTGAAAAGCCTGTAAAATGATCTCCTGCAACATATCTGATCTTATAAAAATATTCTTCCCTTACTCCCACTAAAAAATCAATAAAATTAGAGCTATTCGGTAGGGATTTAAAAAACTCCATTTCTTCTGGATGCTTTCCTTTAAAAATTTGTACAGCATCAATTCTTGAATCATTAATCTTGGTCCATTTTAACTCGAGAGCATAAACGTTAGCGGTGATCGAGAAGTTTTGAGGGGATTCATTTAAAAAGATCTCTTTACCGTTTGAATCCAAAAGAACAGCTTCACTTGTGTTGAATTTTGTTACATCACTGTCTGAGGTACATCCTATTATTAAGAATATTGAAAGTAGTAGGATTGGATTTTTCATGTTTTAAATTTTGAGACTTCTAAAGTATTCCAATACGGGCTCGTATTATGTAACTTATTTTTCGATCTAAAGTTCTCAATAGATTTCACAATAATTACAAGCGATCCTTTTTTTCCTCAAAAACAAAGTGATGCGCTTTAAACCCTATAAGCTAAGTTCTACTTTGATGAGTTCCTCTAATTTTTCGATTCGAACAATAGCCTCTTCATAAAACTTTATGTTGGCGTATATAATTCTTTTCAAATCGAACACATAATTTTTAAACCTAAAATCGTTTAAAGCTGACGAGAGCTCTTTTGGACTGAATCGGTATGGCGCAAAATAAAAATCATTTTTTTTCTCTTTTGAAATCTCTGGCATTGATTCTATGGGATAATGTAACATCATATAGTCTGAAAACTTATAAAATAAATTAACATACATATCGCCTACTCGGTCCAAGACCCCATAGGAGTTTTCATAATAATAATTCAGTTCTGAAGAAAGCGCCTTATTTTCTACAAACTCTAATGCCCCGGTTGAAATGAGAGATTTAAAATTTGGGTTTTGACCTCCAAAATCCCATGTTAAAAGCAGACTGTTTAACCCTTCTTGGGAGATTTTTCCATTTTGAATGTTTTGAGCAAATTGAACCCTGTTATATAAAAAATCTAACGTCATTAAAAAGAACGCTTTATCAGTCTTAAGGTCATTTTGGACTCCTGCTAAAGTTTCGTTTTTGAATTGCTCTTTTTCGAAATCATTCAGCTTTTCTTGAATATAAAAAGATATCGTTATCGAAAAAACTATAGCAAATACCTCAAATAGAGTCGATTTAATTTTTTTTTGGTTCATGGCTTTAACGGTTTTTCCTATTGCTGGTGTATTGTATTCAGCGTCAATTACATATTATTAAATCATAAATATAATTAAATGAGTTGAGGTTTTGATTATATATCATTAGTCGAACGCTATCTTCAAAAGAAAAGGGCAATTAATTTTGGGTATGGGAGTATAATTTGAGTGTCTAGATACTTGGCATGAAAAACCCCTCACTGATGTGAAGGGCTCGGTTTAGTTACTTTAAAAAGTATTTTAAAGGTGGAGAAGATGGGACTCGAATCCACGACCTCTTGACTGCCAGTTAAGTGCTATTTTATAAAAATAGTCTATAATGTTATAATATAAGGTATTAATCAACATTTATTACATTAAAAAGACTATAATAGTCATTTTATTAACATATAGTATTACCCTTTTTATTACCCTTTTTTGTAGTTTTACTTTATGGGTATACAATTGTATTTAAAAAGTACTGTTAGTAGTAAGGGAACATCTGCAGTTTTCATATATGCTCAACACAAGGGGAAAGTGTTTAAGAAAAACATTGGAGTTAATGTATCTCCTGTTGAATGGAATAAAAAAACATATCAAGTCAAAAACATCTCCATATCATCAATAGCAATCAACAAGAAACTCCAAGCAACTACAAACTTAATAAGAGAGGTTTGGGGGTTATTTGAAAGCGATATTTATACTTGGGATGAGCTATGCACTAAATTAAAAGGAGGCAAACCAGAAGAAGGAGTCGAGGGCTTCATTGAGGACGTTTTAAAGCCGAGAATGAAACTTACTACGTATCAATCCTACAAGTATAGCTACAAGGCTCTATTAAAGGTTTTAGACGTCAGTACTATGTCGTTTAAAGAACTTAATTATGATGCTATTGATAAAGCGGTAATGATATGGAAAAACCAAGAAAAATCTCCAAGTTCTATTGAAACCTATTTAAAACATTTAGGTGTTATAATTAACGAAGCCAATGATAGAGGAATAGTTAACTATCGTTTTGAAAAGAAGAAAAAATGGAGAGTTAAAAAGCATACTAAAGTTGTTGAGAGTGCAACTACAGAACAATTATTAGATTCAATTAAAAACGTAAATAATATTTATGATTTTCAAGCCTTCGCTTTTTGGTTATTAATGTTTTGTATGCGTGGATTGTATCCTCGTGATATTGTGAAAATGCACCTCCACGAATTAGTCAATGAGTCTGAACAGTACAAAAAAAGATATGTAAAACACAAGAGGAGTAAAACAGGAGAGCCAATGAACATATTATATTCTTGCGAACCAACAGAACAAATAATCAATTCTCTACAATGTTCTATTACCTACACACACCTTAATAGAAGTATTAGTTATCCTGATGTATATCCAAAAGGATGGCATACTTTAATGATGTTTGAATATAAAGAAGAAGAACACAAGAATGTATGGGATGTCTATACCAAAAGATGTAGAAAAATCACAGGTGTTCCTTTTAAAGTTGCTCGAAAGACTTTTGAATCTTACGCTCTTTTATTAGATGTATCGGCAGAGGTTAGATATCGTTTGCTTGGTCATCAAGATAGAAGCATAAAGAGTAGTTATCAAAATTGGGAATGGGACAGAATTAGCGCCAAAGTAGATGAAGCACACTTAAAAGTCTTAAAAGAATTTAGGGTTGAAGAAGTTTGGTATAAATTAAGAAAAAGAGGTAAAGAGATTGGGCTACCTGATTTGATAGTGAATAGAGGAATGATGATAGGTAATCCAAGACTTAATTAACTTTTTGTTTAAAACTTACGCTAATTGTTAATCTTACAGTTTTTGTTTTCGCCTACAAGCATTTAACTTTGTGATAGTTATATATGAAAATACAACAACTATTGTGTTTAATTATTATATAATAGTAACAAGGTATTAACGTCAGGAGTTAATGTTAGCCTTACCACCCACGAGGGACGCTGCAAGTCGTTAGTTATTGGGTTAGAAGTTGGATAGTAAACTACAGGATTGAGTGTAGGGTGAAGAACAGCCTGCAGCACAATAACATCTAAACATAGTGGTTGAGGTTTCTCCGATAGTTACGAAAATGGACTTACTATAATGCTGATATGGG
>Ga0181596_10002528_pt1 | contig 17545 bp, 17 predicted proteins | sample 041ome_6_FD_148655 | JGI IMG/M metagenome (GOLD analysis project Ga0181596, IMG submission 148655) | Coastal salt marsh microbial communities from the Groves Creek Marsh, Skidaway Island, Georgia - 041402US metaG (spades assembly) | ecosystem: Environmental > Aquatic > Marine > Intertidal zone... | reverse complement strand
CACAGTGCGTTGGGCTATCGCCCGCCAGCTCCTGAAACCATCATACCACTGGATCAGAGGCCAATCATGCACTAACAATTAACATGGCCCAGTCAGATGAGGCTGCTCATACCATCCCGCAATGTCTGTGGGATGGTCCGAACGCACATAAGGATACAACTCATGGCAGGCAATCTCACGTTTGAGGCACTCGAAGCGGCCGTCAAAGATGGCACGATCGACACCGTTGTGGCCTGCTTTCCTGATATGCAGGGTCGTTTGATGGGTAAACGGTTCCATGCCGAGGGGTTTCTTGAGATCGCCGAGGGAGAAACCCATTGCTGTAACTATCTTCTCGCTACTGACCTAGAGATGGCAACACCGAGTGGCTATGCCTCGACCAGTTGGGAAAGTGGCTATGGTGATTATGTCATGAAGCCTGATCTTACCACGTTGCGCCCTATGCCGTGGCTTGAAGCCACTGCTATGTGCCTATGCACCGTAGAAGACCACACTACCCATGCGCCAGTGGCTCATTCTCCGCGTGAAATGCTGAAAGCCCAAATTTTGCGCGCTGCAGCATTAGGTTTTGATGCTGTAATGGCGACGGAGCTGGAGTTTTTCTTATTCCAAGGCACCTCCGATGAGATAACGAAGAGCGGTTTTGCGCTCAAACCGATCTCTAATTACAATGAAGATTATCACATCCTGCAAACTTCCAAGGAAGAATATGTGATGCGTCCAATCCGCAATCATTTGCGCTCGATGGGCCTGCCAATCGAAGGCTCTAAGGGTGAGGCCGAGGCTGGCCAAGAAGAGCTTAACATCAAATACGCGGACGCTTTGGCCACCGCAGACCACCACACTATTGCGAAACACGCGATCAAAGAAATTGCCTATCAAAACGGTGTTGCCGCTAGTTTCCTCCCAAAATGGCACAAGGATCGCGTTGGCAGTGCAAGTCATGTGCATCAGTCGTTATGGAAAGATGGCAAGAACGCGTTCTTTGACCCAGATCGGCCACATGCAATGTCAAAACTGATGGAAAGCTACGTCGCTGGCATGATGAAATATGCTGCTGACTACACCTATTTCATGGCACCCTACATCAACAGCTATAAACGGTTTGCAAAAGGTACTTTTGCCCCGACGCAGCTGGTATGGTCCATTGACAACCGTACGGCAGCTTTCCGTCTGTGCGGTGCCGATACTAAAGGCGTGCGTATTGAATGTCGCGTGCCGGGGGCGGATATGAACCCCTATCTGGCACAAGCTGCGATGTTGGCTGCTGGACTTAAAGGAATCGAAGAAAAACTCACGCTCCCTGCGCCATTTACGGGTGACGCCTATGCGGATGATGACAAGCTGCACATCCCACGCACCTTAGGCGATGCGCGTGAGGCATTGATGGCGTCTGACATGCTCAAGGCAGCATTCGGCGAAGATGTTGTCAGGCACTATGCCCGCGCTGCGGAATGGGAAATTGAAGAATTCAACCGCGTAGTCACCGACTATGAAATCGCTAGAGGATTTGAAAAAGCATGACTATCCAATGTATCTCGCCCATCGATGGGTCGGTTTACGCAATGCGCGAAATACTTTCACCGGCTGAGGCTCATGCGGCAGTTATCCGCGCAAAAAACGCGCAGTCCGACTGGGCTGCGCTTCCGTTGTCGGATCGTATAGAGCTGGTGCAAGCGGGTGTTGCCGCTGTAGGCGCGATGAACGACGACATCGTGCCAGAGCTTGCGTGGCAGATGGGGCGTCCTGTTCGCTATGGTGGGGAGTTTGGCGGCTTTAACGAACGCGCCAGCTATATGGCTGACATTGCGCAAGACGCGCTTAGCCCGATTGAGGTTGAGGACAGCGACGCGTTTCGCCGTTTGATTAAACGTGTCCCGCATGGTTTGGTTCTGGTAGTGGCTCCATGGAACTACCCGTATATGACGGCGATCAACACAGTCGCCCCTGCGTTGATCGCTGGCAATGCTGTGATGTTGAAGCACGCCTCCCAGACGCCGTTAGTCGGCGAACGGATGGCGGCGGCGTTTCATTCCGTAGGAATTCCCGCGGATGTGTTTCAAAACGTCTTCCTGGATCACACCACTACGTCCGGTCTGATCGAAGACCGCGCCTTTGGATTTGTGAATTTCACAGGCTCCGTTGCTGGCGGCCGGGCGATGGAGGCGGCAGCCAGCGGTACGTTCACTGGCATAGGGCTTGAGCTTGGCGGTAAAGATCCCGGCTATGTCATGGAAGACGCTAATCTGGACGCTGCCGTAGAAACGCTGATTGATGGCGCGATGTTCAACTCCGGCCAATGTTGTTGTGGGATTGAACGGATTTACGTACATGAAAGCCTGTTCGATCAGTTTGTTGAGAAAGCGGTTGAAATTGTTAACGGTTACAAGCTGGGCAATCCATTGGACCAAGAGACCACGATCGGGCCTATGGCGCATGTCCGTTTCGCAGACGAAGTACGCCATCAAATTACTGATGCTATCGCCGCGGGTGCAGTTGCGCATATCAATCCGGTGGATTTTCCTGAAGATAGTGGTGCCTATCTAATGCCGCAAATTCTCACAAACGTTACCCATGATATGCGGGTCATGCGCGAAGAAAGTTTCGGCCCGGTGGTCGGGATCATGTCCGTCAAAGACGACGCCGAAGCAATTCAGCTAATGAATGACAGTGAGTTTGGCCTTACTGCATCGCTATGGACGCAGAACACTGCGCGCGCTGAAGCCATAGCCGATCAGATTGAAACAGGCACCGTATTCATGAACCGAGCTGATTATCTTGACCCCGGCCTGTGCTGGACGGGCTGCAAAGACACTGGGCGTGGCGGGGGATTGTCTGCCATCGGCTATCATAACCTGACTCGCCCCAAATCCTACCACCTGAAAAAGGTTTAACCACATGTCCATCACTGCCAATTGGTCTTATCCCACCGCTATCCGTTTTGGAGCAGGACGCATTTCTGAAATTGCGGATGCCTGTGCTATAGCAGGCATCAAAAAACCACTCCTTATTACTGATCGCGGTTTGGCGGATATGGATATTACGCGCAAGACCCTGGACCTGCTGGAGGCTGCGGGCCTCGGTCGCGCGATCTTTGCCGATGTAGATCCGAACCCCAACGAAAAGAACGCGGCTGCTGGCGTTCAGGTCTATAACGACGGTGGGCACGACGGTGTTGTGGCATTTGGCGGTGGGTCTGGTCTTGATCTGGGGAAACTGGTCGCTTTTCTTGCGGGGCAGTCGCGCCCTTTGTGGGATTTTGAAGATGTAGGTGATTGGTGGACACGCGCAGACGCGGATGCCATCGCCCCGATTGTAGCTGTCCCAACCACTGCTGGGACAGGTTCCGAGGTTGGGCGCGCATCTGTCATTACCAATTCGGAGACGCAGGAAAAGAAAATCATTTTCCACCCCAAATTTCTGCCAGCGATCGTGATTTGCGACCCGGAGCTAACGGTTGGTATGCCAAAGCATATCACGGCGGGAACCGGCCTTGATGCCTTCGCCCATTGCGTCGAAGCGTTTTGCTCACCACATTACCATCCGATGTCGCAAGGTATTGCGCTGGAAGGCATGCGTATTGTGAAGGACTATCTGCCGCGCGCTTATGCCGACGGGACCGATTTGGAGGCGCGGGCGCATATGATGTCGGCTGCGGCAATGGGTGCCACAGCATTTCAAAAAGGGCTTGGGGCCATCCATGCGCTATCGCACCCGATTGGCGCGATGTATCACACGCACCACGGCACAACGAATGCGGTCTGCATGCCTGCAGTGTTGCAGTTCAACAAACCTGCAATTGAAGCCATCATAGCACAGGCCGCCAACTATCTGGGAATCGCTGGTGGTTTTGACGGGTTTTGCAGCCATGTTGACGAACTGAACGCATCACTGGGTATCCCTAAAACGCTGACGGTATTGGGTGTCAGTGACCCAGATATTGACCGGATAGTGGCAGGCGCGTTGAGCGACCCCAGCACAGGCGGAAATCCGGTAGAGATGACCAAAGAAAACACCCGCGAACTCTTATTAGCCTGCTTGTAGGGATGTGACTGACACGGTCCTTTGCGCCTCTGATGAATTTAGACAAACGGCGCACCCTTCGACTTGCTATCGTTACAAAAAATTGAGAACATCATCAAGTTGACTGGCATTGTCAGACAAACTTGACGGTTTTGCGGTTGATCCCTATTTTTGGTAAATGACAGCACATAATCCATTCAAATATTTCAAAACGTCTCCCAAAATCATCCGATTGGCGGTTATGTATTACATACGTTACCCGCTGAGATTTCGTCAGGTAGAAGACATCTTGCATGAACGCGGCGTCGATATCTGTCACGAAACAGTTCGGTTTTGGGTTGAACGTTTTGGGTCAAAGTTCGCGGGAGAAATCCGTAAGAATAGGGCAGGGCACCACTCAAACTGGCAATGGCACCTGGATGAAGTCTTTGTGAAAATAAATGGAGAACGCTTTTACCTATGGCGTGCTGTAGATCACGAAGGTGAAGTTATCGAAAGTTATGTTACAAAGCGACGCAACAAGGCTGCAGCGAAGAAGTTCCTTATAAAAGCAATGCGTAAACACGGCTCACCTAAGATCATCACTACAGACAAGTTGCCATCCTACGGCGCGGCACTTCGTGAGATTGGAGTTGTAGATCGTCAATTATGTGGCGGCCGATCCAACAACAGATGTGAAAATTCACATCTGCCATTTCGACGACGAGAACGAGCGATGCAGAAGTTTAAAAGTTGTGCAATGCTTCAGAAATTTACCAGTTATCATGCCCAGATATTCAACCACTTCAACCATGAGAGACATCTAGAAAGCAGACAGACTTATAAGCAAAAACGCAGTGCCGCTCTCATAGAGTGGTTCAATTTCTGTGCCGCATGATGATTGACTTGAGGTGCCTTTTACGGGCGTTCAAGTTTGTCTGACAACACCCCACGGGCCTTTAGTGCTAGAGTTGTAGATTCATTGGGGGGTAGTTTTGTTCTAATGAGTTGCCAGGCTTTCTTCAGTACAACTCAAGTGGACTCACTAATAGTCCTTGATGTGTTGGGGCCTATATGACAAAAAGTTAGCAAGAAAAATTTCTAATAGAAATCATTCGTAAGAGTTTTAGACATGCACAGATATACCTTTTACGATTTTTTTGCTGGCGGTGGTATGGCCGGTATAGGTTTGGGATCAGAATGGAGCTGTCTATTCGCAAATGATATCGATGCCAAGAAAGCCGACAGTTACAGAGCTAATCATTCAGGTGACCATACCTTCTTACTAAAGGATGTTGCAGAGTTAAAAACGACTGATCTTCCAGATCATGCTGATTTAATCTGGGCCTCTTTTCCCTGCCAAGATCTTTCAGTTGCAGGCAAGGGGGCGGGATTGAGATTTGTCTGATATCATTCAAAAACCAACTGCCAAAAATCGTGAAATTAGCTATAGTGGTAAAGACTATCCATCTATATTAGCCTTATCTAAGGATTTGGGACTTGATTACAAACTTGTTTATAAAAGAATTCATAGTTTTAAGTGGACAGTAAAAGATGCGGTAGAAACACCTAAGAAATTAGGAAGATCTGTTTCGGTCCATGGTAAAAATTTTCCAACTTTGAAAGCTGATGCAAAACATTTCGGCGTTCCCGCGGGTCTTTTACAATGGAGAATAGCAACAGGGTGGCCGCTTGAAAAAGCCGTGGATCCAGAGGCCGAAGTTAGTAACAGAAAACCTATTAAAATTGATGGTGAATATTTTGCCGATCTTTCCTCAGCTGCCCGCGCTTATGGACTTAATCCAAACACTTTCATGAGGAGAATAAAGTATGGGTGGTCTATTGAGCAAGCAATAGGAGCTTCCCCACAACCAGAAAATAATAGGGGAAGAGATGCTTGACAGATAAGCCTATGCAGTCACAAAATACAAAATTGCCGCGTGTGACAATTCAAGAAGTTGCGCGCGAGGCCGGGGTAGATCGTTCGACTGTTTCGCGCGTGTTCAATCAACCAGAGTTACTTCGTGAACAAACTGTACTGAGGGTCAGGTCCGTCGCTCAGAGGCTGGGCTATTCTCCAAACTCGGCGGCACGAGCCTTACGCACTGGCCGAAATGAAAACATTGCGCTTATTGTGCCGGATCTAACTAACCCTTTTATGCCTCCTATTGCCCTTGCTGTACAGAAAGAGGCCGCCAAGCTTGGCTACTGCGTCTTTATTGGTAATGCCGATGAAGACCCGAGCCACGAGGAAGATCTGTTATTACGGTTTTCAGATCAGGTTTCGGGGGCGGTTCTAGTGTCTCCTCGCTCTGATCAAGCGACGATCGAAAGCTTGGCTAAAGTTATTCCCATTGTATTAATTAACCGGGACATCCTAGGGATACCGCGCATTTTGATTGACGCAGGGTTAGGAATGGCGGAGGCAGTTAAACATTTGGCCGCTCTTGGACATAAACATATTGCTTATGTTGGTGGGCCATCTAATTCTTGGTCAAATGACCAAAGACAGGCTTCGGTTCATGAGGCCGCAGATGCTATAAAAATCAAGCTAGACGTCGTGCACGCTGGGACGGCATCTTTTTTATCAGGTGTCGGCGTCGTTGATCAATTATTGGCATTGGGGGTAAGTGCTTGTATCGCCTTCGATGATGTGCTGGCTCAGGGGATCTGCCAAGAATTAGAAGAAAGGAACATTACTGTTCCTCAAGATTTTAGCGTTATAGGGTGTGATAATGTGATGGGCTTTCCTCGGTTGACTACGGTGTCAAGCCCATCAGCAAATGCAGGAAGGAAAGCAGTAGAAATTTTGATTTCTTCGCTGTCCTCGGGTTTTTCGCCTGATATGCGTTTGGTTCTGGGCACTGACCTGCTGCAGCGCAACACAGCAGGGCCACCCAAAATTAATTGATAACATTATTGGGTCCAACCACTGATTAGTATTTAATTTGACTTGCAATCGATTGCATGCGACGATTTTAGAGGGGGTCGAATTGCCCATGGCTGATTCTATCAAAAACACTGAATCGGTTGATGTAGTTAAACGGATACCGTTTGGACAAGGCGAAGCCTTGGTATTCCGTAGTCGGACTACTATGGCTTTTGCTGCTGCAAATGCCATTGCATCTAAGATGCGACAGGTAGCGAGCGTAAAACCCACTTTTCGGATGATTTTTGCCGCTGCGCCCAGTCAGTCAGAGGTACTGAACGCTCTTACTGCTATTCCTAACCTACCCTGGGAACAAGTTATTGCTTTTCACATGGACGATTATCTTGGTCTTCCCACCGCTGCGCCACAGCGTTTTGCAAATTGGTTGGATGATCATTTATTCTCAAAGGTTCCCTTGGCCGAGGTTCATCGGATCCGCGCCTCTGGTGCACCAGACGAGATTTGCCAAACGTATGCAGATAAGCTTGCCGAAGAGCCGATCGATATTATTTGTCTAGGTATCGGCGTCAATGGGCACATTGCTTTCAATGATCCGCCAGTTGCAGATTTTGACGACCCACTCTTGGTTAAGGTGGTTGAATTGGATGAAATCTGTCGCCAGCAGCAAGTCGACGACGGTTGTTTTGAATCTATAAAGTTGGTTCCACTAAGGGCGGTCACGCTGACTATATCACAACTAGTGGCAGCCGATGCGCTGTTCTGTACGGTCCCTGGGGCTCAAAAGCGAGCAGCAGTAAAGGCTGCAATTACAGGCCCAATTTCAACAGAATGCCCTGCTAGCATTCTAAGAACCCATAAAAATTGTACTTTGTTTCTTGATAGTGAGGCCGATACAAATGATTGAAGAAGTAACCGCTGCCGACGATTTTTGTGATTCCTATCTTGATACTGTAATTGACCATATTCGCCGCATTCAAAAGGAAGAGCGAAGTAGTTTAGACGCTGCTGCACGTCTTATGGCAAAGCAAATCTCTCAAGATCGCTTAGTACATGTTTTTGGTCCCGGCGGTCACTCTAATTTAGCCACCCAAGAGCTATTTTTTCGTGCAGGGGGCCTTATGCACATGAATGCGATCCTGGACGAAGGTACGCTTCTATCCAACGGCGCTCTGCGGTCGATGGCAGTAGAGCGAACGCCCGGATATGGAAAGATTGTTATAGAAAATCAATGCCTCGAAGCGGGTGATTTACTGATACTTGTAAATGCCTATGGGATCAATTCAGCCTTGATTGACGCTGCTATGACTGCACGAGAAAAGGGTGTAACCTTAATTGGAATAAGCTCACGGGATCATGCCGAAAACACAAAACAGGACCATCCAGCGCGTCATCCGACCAAACAAAATTTACATGATATCGTGGATGTGGCGATCGATACAAAGGTGCCAATTGGCGATGCAGTTTTATCGATTCCTGGTGTAACAGAGAATACTTCCGCTATTTCGACATTTACCAATGCTACAGCATTAAATACCCTAGTGATTAGGACCATTGTTTACCTGCGAGATATGGGGGTGCAGCCTCCAATCTGGCGCAGTGGAAACGCGCCTGGTGGTGATGAGGCAAACGGAAAGTTTTTGAACCGTTTCCGTGGAAGGGTGCGTGCGTTGTGAGAGGGGCTAGGGCATATTCTGGGGTTGATCCCTATACAGGTTTGGGCCGAACCATAAATATTGAGGCCGGGGTGATCCAGTCTGATGAACCCTGCATAGCCGAAGGTTTGCCCATATTCTCACCGGGACTGATAGATCTACAGGTTAATGGTTACGGTGGTCATGACCTCAATGATGGTGAGTTATCCGCTGGCACGGTTGAGGCTTTGAGTGAAGATCTGTGCAGGGTGGGTATTGCTGCTTATTTACCGACACTTATAACTGCCGATAAAATCTCTATTTGCAGACGTTTATCAGCTATAAGGGAAGCCTCTGAAAAACTTCCCTATTCGCGTCAAATGATTGCGGGTATTCATATAGAAGGTCCCCATATTTCGTCGAAAGACGGACCACGTGGTGCCCATCCAAGGGAACATATACGCCCCCCTTCCATGGAAGAATTTGAGAGCTGGCAAGAAGCAGCTGGTGGATTGGTTTCGATGATCACCATTGCACCTGAGCTCGACGGCGCTATTGATTATTTACGAGAGATTGCAAAGCGAGGTGTGATTGTAGCACTTGGACATTCTGATGCTAGTGAGGAAGACATTTACAAGGCAACAGATGCGGGTGCTCGGATTTCAACGCACCTAGGCAATGGCCTTGCGGCCACTTTGCCGCGTCATCCCAATGCAGTCTGGGCGCAGTTAGCGGAAGATCGATTGAGCGCAAGTTTGATCTTGGATGGACATCATTTGCCAAGTTCAACCGCGCAAGTCATGATCCGGGCGAAGGGGGCTGAGCGCGTTATCCTAGTTTCAGACTCAGTTAAATTTGCCGGTATGCCGCCCGGCCGATATACCTCACCCATTGGCGGAGATGTTGAAGTCTTTAGCAATGGGCGTGTTTCGATTTTTGGAGATAAATTCCTGGCGGGAAGTGGTGTCAGTTTATTAAAAATTATTAGTAATTTCAGTAACTTAACAGGTCTTCCATTTTGTAGCGGTGTAGCCATGGCAACTAAAAATCCAGCTAAATTTCTAAACCGCTCAGTTGATTTAAAACCTGGAAAACGGGCAGATTTTATCCTTTTTGATTTGGACAATACTACGGGTACCGCCCAGCCTCGAGATATCGTTTTTGGCGGTGAAAGTGTGATGCAATGAATCAGGTTGGAGCATCAATTATAGACATCACCCCACCTAATGGAATGGCAATGGCGGGCTTTGCTGCTCGCACTGGAGTAGCTACGGGTAAGCATGACGCATTGACCGTCCGGGCCTTGGTAGTGGACAAGACTGCTGTTGTCACGGTCGATGTCATCGGTATCGATGCAAATTTGTCTGCCCGTGCTCGGGCACGGGCTTCCTTGCCGGATCAGGCTATAACCATCACAGCAACGCATACTCATGGTGGGCCAGTGTCGATGCCTGGGAGATTGTCTGCGAAGGCTGATGACGCTTATATCCGCTGTCTTGAAGATGCGGTAGTAAAAGCTGTGGACCTTGCAGTTATCGACCAAAAACCAGCTCGCTTATTGGGTGGTGTGGGTGTGGAACCGGGGTTTGCCAGTAACCGCCGTAGATCAGATGGTCCTGTTGATACGGGGATTCCTATTCTACGATTTGAAAGTGTTGAAGGCTCGACGATTGCTATTTTGGTATCCTACGCCTGCCATCCAGTTGTTCTTAGTGCTGACAACCTGAGTTGGACGGGCGACTATCCACATTTCGTACGCAAAAAACTGGAGACTAAATTCCCCGGAGCAATTGCGATATTTGCTACTGGATGCGCAGGCGATGTTAACACAGGGCATTCGGCGGCTGCCTCTCTTTCTCTTTCATCGAGCCCTAAGCGAAGCTTTGCTAGGGCCAAGGAGATTGGATTTGGCATTGCGAAGTCAGTTATAGAGGCGGAGCTCATCGATGTATCAGGTAATGTCGGTCATAGTGAAGTGTTTGGAGATATATGTTTCGAACAACGTGAACATGGTTCGCCTGATATATTGGCAAAGTCCTGGCGCTTAGCAGCAAAGGATACTGGCTCAATCGAAGAAATTTGGGCTAATTGGGCCGAGAAGCACATGGGCCGGGACTTAAACCCGCTAAGGACAAGGATTACTGCGCTAAAGTGGGGACGCGTTGGGATCATTGCACTTCCGGGCGAAATCTTTGCTGAAACTGCTTTGCAAATCCGAGAAAAGCTCGCCCAAAAAGATCTACTGTTCGTTTTGGCCTATGCCGATGACAACCCCGGCTACATCCCACCGGAAAGTGATTACTTACGCGGTGGCTATGAGATTGAAGAAGCACATCGCTTTTATGGATTGGGGGCCACTATTGCGCCCAAGACAGCGGAGTATCTAGCTACGGCTGGATGCAGATCTGTCGAAATGGCCGGAATTTTGGCCACACAAACTCGATCAACTAAAACTTTTTTAAGCCAAGGAGGAAAATCATGAATAAATCAATACGAAGTAGGGCCCTGACGTCTGCAGCAGGATTGCTGCTTGCAGGGACATTAACGGCCAACGCAGAGGATATTGTTATTTGGGGAGGTTTCCCAGAATTAACCGAGTATTATGAGCGTGTGGCTGAAAGCTTGAGCGGCAAGTACCCCGATTTAAATGTAGTTGTCGAGCCTATTGGTCTTCGTGATCATGAAAAACGCGTTGCTTTGGGCCTCTCATCTGGTCTTGATAATGCAACAGTTCTGGAACTGATCGGCTCTACTGCAAACCGTTATATTGTAAATGACCTTATCCAACCGGCACCTGACAACGTAAGCGCTTTTGTTAAAGACGACTCAAATTTTGAGGCATTTTTTCAGGAGACTGCCACAGTCGGCGGTTTGGTGTATGGCGTACCAGTTTTCCGAGGTCAGGGTGCATTATTTTACAATACTGATATGCTTGCGGCAGCGGGTTTGGAAGGCCCGCCAACAACGATGGATGAATATGATGAATACGCTGCAAAGCTGACGCAGCGGGATTCGGACGGGAACCCAACCGTTTCGGGTTGGTCTCTTCGCCTTTCAGGTGGAGGTGGCGGCATCGCCGAGAAATTCTGGATCAACCTACATCAGTACGGTGGTACGCTGTTGGAGCAGGACGGTGATAAATATCGTGCAGGCTATGCAAACGAAAAAGGCCTAGCAGCGCTGAGGCAATATGTTAACGCTGTGAGTGGTCTTAAGACCGTGACGGTGGAGATGCCAGCAGACGCTGCCGCCTTCCAGCGCGAACAAACTGCCATGTTTATTCGCGAAAGCTGGGTAATTGGGGACACGGCAAAGAAGGCACCTGATTTGAACTACAAGACAGCTGTTTTGCCTCGTGGCTCTATAGCGCTGCCGGTAAATTTATATGTTTCTGGTGGTTCGGAAAAGGCGCAGGCAGCTGCCTGGGATTTCGCGGTTGCTGCTAATCAGCCTGAGCATCTTGTTTGGATGCTGGATAATGTAGGTTGGTTGCCAAATCGTAGTGGAGTTGATTACTCCGGTGTGGTTGCTGCAAAGCCTCAGTTTGGAGCTTTTGTTGATTTGCCTGAGGATTATGTATTCTTCACATTGCCTTCAATCGAGCCAATCAATGAAATCCTAACGCGCTTTGCTGCTCAATTGGTCGACGCTTACGCAGACGAGTCACTTGTGGGTAATGATGCGGCCATGCTAGAAGTTCTGAAGGCCTCAGCTGAGGAGACAAATACGATCTTGAAGCGTGCGGGTATTTTAGCCGACTAGCCTTTAAATTTGGCTCCGGCGGCTTTGCCGGGGCCACACTGCTTGGGAGCGAAGCATGCTGAGGCGGAAAAGATTTTGGTTCGCGATTATGGCCATTCTTCCAACTTTTGCCATTTTTGGATGGGTACGGTTGTTTCCTATAATTGAAACCCTGCGTCTAAGTATGCACGAGTGGAATTTATTATCGAAGAACAAACCATTCGTTGGGGTTCAAAATTTTGTTGAGCTATTTGGCGACAATCAGTTTCTAGATGCGCTGACTAATACTGCTATTATTGCATTTGGAGCAATGGCAGTAACCATACCAATGTCATTAGTTTTGGCCGCAGTCATCTATCACAGAACGCGCAGTAGGTTTTCTGGATTTTACGAAACCGCTGTCTTCATACCACATGTTGTTTCACTTGTACCCGCAGCTATGGCGTGGAAGTGGATTTTTGATGCAAAACTCGGTCCTCTTAACGCGATGATTGTAGGTTTGGGGGGGGACGCATTACCTTGGCTTTTCGATCCGGTGCTTTCAGTGATTTGCATTATTTTTCTTGTCTCCTGGCAGACACTAGGCTACGGAGTCCTAATATACCTTGTTGGCTTTAGGAACTTGCCAAAGTCCGTTTTTGAAGCTGCTCAACTGGATGGAGCCAGTGGAGTGCAAAGCTTTTTGTATATGTCTGTTCCACTTTTAAAGCCCATAACACTATATGTATCTGTTGTCACATTGATCTCAGGTTTCAATGTATATGCTCAGGCATATGTTCTAGCATCTGACACACAAGGGGCGCCTGGACGGCAAGTGCGGGTGCTAGTTCTTGATATGTTAGAGAACAGTTTCCAGAATTTCCGCGTTGGTTATGCAGCAGCCGAAGCCGTAATCCTTCTGACAATCGTTCTAATGCTTACTATGATTCAGTTTGGTTTGCTTCGTGGAAAGGGAGGTAGGTAGCCATGTCCGCAAAAGCTCGCGTTCGAAGAACTAATTTTATGTTAGATATCGCACTATTTATAATCTGTATTCTTTTGCTGACTCCTCTGATACTGCTGATCGCGAATGGCTTCAAAACGCCGCAAGAAATGTTGGTATGGCCACCAACACTCTTTCCAAAGGATCCTACTCTGCAGAACTTTCAAAAGGTATTTACAGAAACGCCGCTTTTGCGGTGGATGTTTAATAGCTTTGCCTTCGCGATTTTATCGACTGTTGCAATCGTATCTACCTCCGCTCTGGCGGGTTACATCATTGGGAAATTCCCTTTTCGCTCAGTGAATGTCATTTTTGTCCTTTTTCTCGCCACAGCGATTATTCCTTTCGAGGTCTATATGATCCCACTTTATTTCCAGGTGAAGGCGCTTGGATTTTTGAATAGTATTGGTGGTTTGCTTGTGGGGTACCTAGTGATGAGTTTTGGTATTTTTTTGATCCGCCAAAATGTGATTGCCTCGATTCCTGACGAATTATTGGAAGCTGCGCGCATCGATGGCGGTGGTGAATTATGGATCTTTTGGCATGTTGTTTTACCGCTTCTAAGAGGGCCGTTAGCAGCACTTGCGGTCCTTGCTTTTTTCCAAGCTTGGACAGCTTTTGCCTGGCCTATAGTTGTGACTACCCGCAAAACATCCTTCACTATTGAGGTTGGCCTTGCTAACTTTCAGAGTGCTTACACAATTGATCTTTCGCTTCTAAGCGCTGCTTCAGCCGCTGTAATGGTCCCTTCGGTTATTGCTTTTGTTTTACTTAGACGGAATTTTGTAGAAGGCATCGCAGCAAGCGGTATGAAAGAATAAGGGAATTAGAAGATATGGCTACAGTAGAAGTCAAAGAACTGCGGAAATCCTTCGATGATGTGGAAACGTTACATGGAATATCCTTTTCGATCCCTGACGGTTCTTTCGTTGCACTTGTTGGCCCGTCAGGTTGCGGCAAGTCGACCATATTGCGGCTGATAGCTGGCCTTGAAGAAATCACTAGTGGGGATATTCACATTGGCGGTAATCTAATAAATGATATTGAACCGAAGAATCGAAATATCGCGATGGTATTTCAAAACTATGCGCTTTATCCTCATTTAACTGTTGCAAAAAATATGGGCTTTTCGCTAAAGCTTCTAAAGAAATCTAAGGCTGAGATTGAACGTGCCGTAAAAGAAGCTGCTGAAATCCTTGGCATCGGTGAGCTTTTGCATCGATTGCCCAAACAGCTTTCGGGTGGGCAACGTCAACGGGTTGCTATGGGGCGAGCTATTGTACGCCAGCCACAAGTGTTTCTTTTTGACGAGCCACTCTCAAATCTGGATGCTAAACTACGCGTCCAAATGCGTGCGGAGTTGAAAGAGCTTCACCGCCGCCTTGCCACTACCACTATCTATGTTACCCACGACCAGATTGAAGCAATGACTATGGCGGATATCGTAGTCGTAATGCGAGATGGCCACGTAGAACAGGTGGGTCGCCCGCTTGAATTGTATGATAATCCTGTTAATCAGTTTGTTGCCGGTTTTATCGGTTCACCCGCAATGAACTTTTTCTCTGTTAGAACCGACGCAGGCTCTGACGAGATGGTGCTTTCAGATGGACAGAGGCTCTTAAAACCAACGCATGCCGCACTTGATGGCTCCTACATAATAGGCATACGCCCCGAACATATCCGACTGGATGGGAATGGCGCCTCATTTGAGGCTTTTATTCAGTCAAGCGAGCAGACTGGGTCAGAGACCTTGTTGCAGGCTAGGTTAGCAGATCAAGAAATTACAATCCTTCTCCGGGAACGTTTTGATACTTCCCTGGGTGATGCCCATAAATTCTTAGTGGACTCAGCTGCGATACAGGTTTTTGATACAAAGACCGGTGTTAGAGTTGAACCCTGAGTAAAGCGAATACTAATATCAAATAGTTGGTGCTAATCTGGTTGTCTTAATCTTGTATTGCTCGGATTGCTGCTAGAAGACTAAGTCCGGTGTGATATCCAGGATCCAAATCAGGCGTCGCGGGAACATAATCGATGGGCCCCTCTTTCGTCCTTGTTTGGTAAGCAAAACCTTTTTCAGATTGCCAGTAATTACAAAAAAATGCAGCATCTGCCTTTTGCCAGAGGGTTACCAGGCTTTCATCACCTATTAGTTTGAATCCAATTGCAGTTGCACGGATCGCCTCTGGCATTTGCCACCATGGGTAATAGGGTGAAGTAGGCTGGCCTGTTTTGGATGATAGACTTAGCGCAATACCAGGGCCTTGTAGACCAGTCTTAAGACTGGTTTGAAGAATTTCTGCCAATAGTTCTATCCTGGGGTCATTCGGGTGCTTTTCTAGATGTTCAAACGCAAAGCCACAGAATTCGATTCCATGCCCCACGTTGCAGGTATCTTGTTTTGGTATATTTAAAAGAAGGCCTGACGAAGCATCATAATAGCGCTCCAAAACGTCGTCGATGAACTGGTCAGCAAAATTGGTTTCACTGGAAAGGTTACATCGGTGTAGCAAACCTGCCGCCCCTAAAAGTATCATACGTGGTCCAAAATCATCTGGTTCGGCCCTCGCGTTTTCTAACGAAAGCGCACGTTTTTCTTCCATTTGAAAACGTCCATCTTGAATGGCTGCGATCACATTATGCAAATATTCAAGAAAAGGACCTACATTTTCGCAGTCGAAGCGGCATGCCGCAGCAACAAGCCCTTTGGCAATAAAAGCATCCGAGTACGTAAAAATTGGAAGCGCAGTAGTTTGGCTTTTTACACCATCATTCCAGGGGACAACTGGTTTAAGTTCTTCGTCATAGAGAAAATATGAATGCTCATCTCGCATATAGAGTTGGCGTAACCTTTGAAATAGTCGTTCAGCTCTTTCGCTAATTCTCTTGGATAATGGCGGATCGAGCTCATGATAAAATTCTGCAAATGTCACAAGTGCTTCAAGTCCACGTCCCTGAATCCATCCATAGGTAAAATTGGGCCCCCTCAATCCAGAGGACATATCGTAGTCAATTCCAGTTATTGAGTTCACTTTTGTGTCAAGAAATCCGTTTAGGCTAGGACGGTTTATCAACCAACGTATAGCTTCTTTGTTGCATGTTTCATAGCGAACCGCCGCGTTTTCGATCCAATGATTCATGTCTTTCCGCCCCGTTCATGTCTGAGAATTAATGTAATTACTCTATATTTGTTTGCGTGTAACAGGGAAAATAAATTATAAGATGCGGTACATTCTTGTGAGATTTCTTGGTGGGTGCAGGCAATAGACAAGATCTTGGCATACAGAGCTCTCCTCGGGTTGTCGCCTTTGACACTTCTTCGATCCCTTTTGCTACTATAATGACCCTGGATCATGTATTATTCGGGAAATGCGAGATGCTTTTTGTACATCCATGAGGGTCTTTTAATGGCGACCGGAACACAGCAAACGATTTGTCTCAAACAGCTTTTCTTAGACCTAGAACAGGTGTTCAACGGTGATTTGGAAATTGAGAAGATTGTGGCTCAAGAGTTGCGCGCAAAGGCTGAGCATGCCCAGGCTTTAAGCGAACCAAGACCAGTACCAGCAAATATTGCGGCCGTTATGACGGCGGATGACGCACATCCAATTTGTGCAGATGTCCTAAAGATGCCGTTTAACTGGGCGCCGCCAGAGACCTCAAAAAGTGAGCTTTACAAGAAACACAGTAGTTTCAAGGCACATGTAGAATTATTAGGACCGGACGGATTGGTCACATCGAATGTGGCCCGACTGGGGCTTTATGGAATGCAGCCAAACTCGGAATACGGACTTCGCACGCATCCCGCGGAAGAAATTTACATCATGCTTGCTGGTGCATGTTTTTGGATGCGGGGTGACGCAGCCTATCAAAGTTCGGGTGTTGGTGACAGATCGCACCATGCATCTTTTTTACCGCACGCCACTTTGACGAAGGAAAAAGCGTTTATGTCTGTCTACGCTTGGGTGGGCGATCTTTCCACTGAAAGTTACAGATATGAAGGCCTGCCCAATCAAAACGACTGAGACTATTGAGCGCCAATTTAATTGACGCCATCCCGGTGATTGACCGCGCCTTTGGATGACAAGACACGCGGGATTTTAAGCAACGATTCTGGATGATACTTGTGCACGAAAAGGGACACATTGATCACCTATTCGCATAAACACTACGATAATTCCTCAAGCCGGTCTGTCGCGGGGGCACTGTCAGACAAAACGAGGTTGAGACGGGCAGGGTGGTCTCGTAGCCTCTCCGTATGACAAAACACTCCCCATTCAGGTACTTTAAAACGAGCCC